>JACCDQ011056641.1_pt1 | contig 16451 bp, 10 predicted proteins | sample 7446031 | NCBI WGS metagenome assembly JACCDQ01 (sample SAMN15323442, study PRJNA562643) | freshwater metagenome | isolation source: river surface water | place: USA:Blue River Watershed | collected 2017-08-17
CCTAAAAATTATGAATACGGCGTTCGTTCTTTGAAGAAGGCACAGCGGGGAACTGATCTTCATCGTTTGTTCGAGTCTTTAAAGTTTATCGATTTTGAAGATTTAAAACTTCAGTTAACTGAAGAAGAATTGGGTTTAATTCAATATTTATTAGATCAAAAGCAAATAGATTTAAATAAGATTTTGACTAACGGTTACAACGAATGGGGTTTTGGAGTAAAACTAAAAGATCAAGTTCTACAGGGGCAAATTGATGCCTGGGCCGAGCTTGAAAATGAAATTCATATATTAGATTACAAGACTGGAAGCCCAGAATATTCAGAAAAGGCCTTTGATCAATTGGCTTTGTATACGTGCGCTTTATTAAAGATGAAAAAAATTTCTGATTCAAAGAAAATAGTCCACTCGGTTATTTACCCGGTGGACCGTAAAATTATTCAGAATCAATTTAAAGACGCCTTAGATTTTGAAGCGAAACATCAGGTCTTAGCTTTAATGTTTCGCTCATAGAACTTATTGAAGAATCGTGTCTGGATCAACTAAGCCCGTGTATGTGCTTAATTTTTCGATCACTTCAAGTTGTTTGTCATTTTGTTCTTTTAATTTGTCTTTTTCCATCAATATTTCAGCAATCGTTGTACCTGTGACAGTTCCGTTACCACCTTGAAGTTCGACTTTCAAATTCGCAGATATTTCAGTGATAAAGTTGTGTGCCATTGCAATCAGTGGAACCAACGCCAATTTATCATTTTGGGCCCGTGATTGTTTCAAGGCTTGGCTGATAGCTTGAATTGTTTGTTCTAAAGCTTCAGGCTTCGTAGTCTGAAGAATAGTCAATACTTCAGTAATCAATGATATCTGAGAGCTCAAAGTGCTACGAACAACTTCAACTTGACGAGTGAAGTTCGAGGCCGAATCAGCGGCATCAAGTTCTTTGGCCATGATTAATTCTTTTTGATTCATGCGACGTAAGATGCCACCAAGTTTTTTAGCAACTCCATCAGCTTTTGATTTCAAAACGGCCAATTGAGGCATTTCTTTGATGTGATCTTCTATCGATTTTGCTTTTGCTGTTTCGCAAGCGGCTGCGTCTTTGGGTGCACCTTCATCGTTCGCCTCGCATGCTTTAGCTACGACATCAGAAATGGGCTTTCTCCACTCAAGATCAGCCAAGTAAATATCTTTCATGGACTGAAATAACTCAGCTTTGTTGTCTAAGAAAGTTTCATTTCGAGCAGAAGCTTTTATTAATGCATTCGCCGCAAGTGCGTTTTGAGACGCAAAATAAACTCGAGTATCTGACAATGACCGATCTTGTCCTAACTTCGCGACTGAAAAACGATCTTTCGGAGCGTTCTTAACTGAAGAACGGCTGACTTTGAATGTTTCAGCAAACGGGTCGAAGCCTCTCCATTTAGATTCGGCTAAACCTACCACTGCGGCGACAGCGGTTTGATCTCCTAAAGAACGATTGATATCAACTGCAGAACTACTGACCGAGATCAGTGGAAGATCTTCTAAAGTTTCAGTCGGAGCAAAAAATCCAGCTTTAAGATCATCCGATAAAATTTCTAAAATCGTGTTCAAAGTTAAAGATTCTGCCGGGTCTGTTATTCCCATGAAGAATTGTTCGAAATCAACGTAAGAAATCATACTCACTTGGCTGTCGTCAGTGGCTTGTGCAGCTGACGATTGCATTAAAAACTGCATCGCAAACAATTTGTCGTAACCGATACCTATCGTATCAATTTTATCACGAGTCATTGCCACATCATAAAGTGAGCGTGCTTCAAGTACTTTTATATCTTCAACTTCGACAGTTTTCCCAGTTTCTTTACCTTGGGCATCTACTTCGGCCTTTTCGTATTTATAAGGTATCGCCATAAATCGCTTATTGAAGTTTGTTAATTTGACCCCTGAAGCATCAGGTGTACGAAGCAATTCGTGGAAGAACATATAGCCTTTTTTAGCCGCTTTCACTAAATCATTCAGTACAACTTGGTTTTCTTGTTCTGTTCGACCAGGGCTGTAGATTGCATTCATAACAGCTTCATCTAGAAATCGACGAATGTTCTGAAACAAAGAAATATTTCTTTGGATGATTTGAATTTTTTGAGGCCATCCAAAAGAAATTTTGTCGTACACGTAGTTGCGACCGACATAACCGCGCGTGTAGTCTGCAATCAAGTTGTTAACGATATCAGTCGCGCTACCACCACTGTCGAACTGTGCACACATCGAACTCGTATCCATACCACCATCAGAACATTGTTCGAAGTACTTCATGATTCCGCTCTTATTTAACGTTTCTTTCGTGAAGTGAACAGTTGATTTTTGTCCTAGAGCTTTAACAACGTTGTTGATTCCAACAAGGCCGTCAGCCGATGCAGCAAGCGCTTTTGTGATTTTTTCGTCTTTTCGAGCAGTATCTGACAATTCGACCATACCTGTGTAAGCCGCGCGAATCGCGTGGGCATCATATGGTCCGGGACCCGCGTATTTCATATCGATATCAGCTATGTAATCCATAATTGACGAGTAATTGCGTCCCGTACTTTCACCAGGAAATTCGTAGTTTGCTAAATCTGTTGAAGCTTTGAAGTTGTGAAGAAGACCAAAAGCATGTCCCAATTCGTGTGACAGAGTGCTCATGATATTTTTCTTAAAATTCAGCAGCAAATTTTTATGTGGATCTTTGTCTAAAGCTAAAGCCTCATCATTAATATCATTTCTGGCGTACAAATAACAACCTGGGCGATCTTTCATGCTTTCGTCGAATTTGATAATTGCGCCTAACATTTCAGATCTAGTTTTTAAGGCCGCTTTAACTTCTTCATCAATCTGACCGTATCTGATAAATGCGTCGTTTAAAGCAAGCTCAAGTTTATGAGGTGATTGCGATAATTTCTTGTTCACAGTTAAATCTGTGATCTTTTTCAAGAAAGTACTTTCATTTGCGGGATATTCGATTGTTTGACCCTTGATTTGTGTGCGTAATAATTCACGAGTCAGTTTTCTTTGATTAGCAGAAACAGATTTGTTCATGCGAATATCTTTGATCATATCTTTAATGTTTTGATGATCAATTTGCAAAGCTTGAATAGATTGCAATAAAGTTTTATTTAAACGTTGTGCTTTGGCTTTGATGCGTTCAACTTGATTGCCGTCAACTTTTCCGGTTTTAACGTTAGCCGCAACTGCTGCTTCTTCAATTTTATCTTTTGTTTCAACAACATCTTTAGCTTTCTTCGCCTCTTCGATAGCTTGTTTCTTGATGTCCTCAATCATTTTTTCGTATTTACGAGAAATTGAAGTCATCGCGATCAAGCGTTCAGTTTGATCAAAAGTATTTCCAGAATAAATGATCACATTCGCTGACTGAATTGTTCCTGATCGTGGATTTGCTGCAGGTTGTGCTACACCTAAAAGTCCGTTTTCGGCTTCAAGCTCTTGATACCAGATGTAGTTGCGATCTAAGTCACCTAAGTGGCCTGTGCTGTTTGCGTCGTCGATTTCAATTTCAACGTAATCGCCAGCTCTTTCTAAAGAAGTACCTTTGAATGCATAACGTAATGTTTTGTTCCATTCTTCGATAACTTGATGAGTGGCTTCAACCATCAATTGACGTCTTTCAGGATTTGTAGCATCGGCGTTATTTAAACCACCTACATAGTATTTTAGTTTGCGGCCATTTCGGAAGTCGTGAATGATCGGCATGTATTTTTCGCTGCCGTCACGGTTATCTAAAGTACCGTTTTGTTTGACTTTGTCTGCCAAAGTGAAAACGCCGAAATTGAAAGCCTCTTGAGCCATTGAAGAAATATTCTGTGCAAATTGAATATCTGCTTTTGGATCAGAATGTCGTAAGAATGAAATACGTTCAGATAAATTGAAGTTGAACTGGTATGTTCCACCCCAATAGGCAGCGTTAACTTCTTTAATCGCAAAGCAACCAACTTGTGGTTTTACAGTGTAAGACCCCGCAATCGAAAAGTTTAATACGCCATCATTTGCCAAACGCATATCTGTGTCTGTCACGCGTTGAGAAGAAGTCGCATAGATACAGTCGCCTCCCGAGTAAAATGCCAGCGGAGAATTTGAATCTGGAACAGTATTTTTAGTCCAGTCAATAACTGCATATTCTGCTTTTTCTTTCGTGGTTGTTTCTGCCACTGGTATTGATAATACAGAGCCATTTGCAGATATCTTATTCATGCGAATATATTTAACCGGGAATGACATTAATTCTTCACGGTCTTTCGGGCCCTGTCCCGTATAAGTAATTAACGATTGTTGATTACGAACCACGATGCGATCATCTTCAAGTTCGAAACGAACAATCGTCATATCTCCTGAAGTACCTGTGCGGCCAAGGAAAATGTTCGAAGCGTTTTCAAAAGTACGACGGTAGAAAAACTCACCTTTTAAATCGGTCAGGCGAACTGTGCTATCTGGATCTAATGTGCCAGAGATATCAACTTGCTTCGCTGCCGTATTTTCAAGAATTTGTACCAATCCAGCCGATTGAGCACGTGGAGCATTTTGAGTTTTAAATTTTAAAGAATTTGCACCATTTGTTTGATTGATTTCGACTTTTGTTTGAACATAGTTTATCGGCAAATCAGCTTTAAGTAAAAGAACGCAGTCTTTATCTTCTGAATTGATGAAAGAAGACACTTGTGTGTCCGAGCAAGATATTACTTCTTGGTTACCAGATTGAAATTTGATCAAGCGCTTTTGTTGTTCGTTTAATTTATCTAAGGTCGTGACTTCATAGATATGCATCACAGACTCATCTAATTTTGTAAATACTTGAGTTTTGCCATCGACGAACTTCATTCCGAATTTCAATTGAGATTGAAGTTCTTCTGCATTCATAACTCGATTATCAAGTTTATTTTCTAAGAACAAAGTATCAAGAAGATCTTTGTCAGAGTCTTGTAAGCCTAATACAATTCGATTGTCGATTTTGGCAGTAATTTTGATGTGGGTGGCTTCCTGCCAGTTTGTTTTTTTCAATGCTAAAACAGAAGTCGATTCTTTCAATTCATTTTTTGTTCTTTGTAAAATACCATAGTCTTCGATTTTGTAACGAAACAACGGTACTAACAAAGTTCCTTCTTTTTTGCCGTTTTTTATTTCTAACTTTTTTGATTCAGCTTGTTTTAGCAAAGCAGTTAAGTTAGTTGACTTTGTCGATTCAACTTTTTGCTTTTGAGTCAGCAGTTGTACTTCCTCGGTTGAAACTGCTAGGGCCTTTTCTAATAAGGTTAAATCTTTAGCCGTCGCCACTTTATAGGCTGTAACATAATCTTTCTCTAGAGAAAAAGTGATTTTAAACTGGTTTGATGATCTATTTGATACTGGCAGATTATCAAACATAAATGCCAGTCGTGCCGGAACTTGAACATCATCCAAAGAAAGTTTTTGGCTGGTGTTAAGATCTAAGGCTTTCATACTATTTTCTTCAGACTCAGTCTGCACATTCGACATTTTGGCTGAATATGGAGTGCTTTCCGAAGTCTGCGGAATTTCGCTGATTGCGAATACATTGGGTTGATCGTCTTCAGGTAATTCGGCCTGACGTGTCTTAGTACACGACGATATCAGAATCATGGCGGCAATTAATTTTACCGTGGTTCCAAATAAGCCATTCAACTGTTTTTTCATCTGCTTCTCCTTAAAACGAAAGTCCCAAAGTGCCGTAAACACTCGAGTCATTTTCATTAACTAATTCTAAATTTGAATCGACTCCATTAGCTTTCAGTGCGCTGCCACCGTTTGAATGGCCGACGGCTACACTGACATTGTCAGTGACGTTGTAACCGATTTCTTGTGAGTGCTCGAAAGCGCTTTTCACGTTGCCTTGATAAGTCCAACGAGTCTTGTTTATAAACTCGACGCCGAATGAGAAATCTTTATAGTTATATGAAATGTTCAATGTTTGATTTGAAGAATATCGGTTTAGCACTTTTCCGTTAATGTCCGTATCATAAGTGTGAAAATTTCGCCCAGCTGTAATACCGATAGCGAATGACCAAAAACAATCGGTCTCTGGAGAAATACCGTCAGGTATAATTCCGAAGCTAGCTCCAGCTGAAATTGCTGTTTTAAGCTCGTCGCGTTTCAATGAATTTTTCGAAACTGGAATTACGCCGCTTGCGAATGGAGTTAAGGTGATCACATAGGGGCCTGACCACATCCATTTGTACGGATTTTTTGCGACAGTTAAACTGATGTCTCCGAAGTCTGAGGCAGCAGCGGTTCCATCGTAAGTATTTCCGTCATCACGTAAATTTTGAGAATAGACAATCTTACCCTTAACCGATCCGAAGCTTAATTTCATCTGCGGCATGGCTAAGTAATCCATGCTGTCGCTTCGGCTTCCGTCTTTGTGGTCATATAAGCTCGTACCTCTTGAAATTTGCAAAGCGATCTCAAACTGCGTAGGGCCAACTGTTTTTTCTTCTTTCTCAATTTGATCGGCTTTCATCATTACTTTTTGTGATTGAGCCATCTGGGCTTGTTGTATTGTGGTGGTAGGATACTTCTGTGTTGAAGTTGTCGCTGTCTTATTAGAGGCCACTGGCTTAACACCATTAATAGACGTCGCAAAGGCTTCAGCATGAAATAAGCTGACTAAAGCCACGACAGGAACAACTAAAAGTGTCACTTTTAACGTCTTCTGCATTTAAACCACTTTCTAAGTGTTTGAAATTCTATTGTGTTAACCAATTGAGATATCTATAGCGAGGACCGTACCAAGATTTTTTAACAGGCTGTCTAAGTTTGAGACAGTGTTTAGATTTCAGTCGCAAGCTAAATTAGACTCATCTCTTCGTTTGTTTTCATTGCTAGATATGTCTAAACATTAGATGCTTGAATTGTTTTTTATTAAAGGAGCGGCATATGAAGTCAAATCAGATAGCATTGACTCAAACAGTTCAAAAAGGCGGCTGTGCGGCCAAAGTTTCTGCGATGGAACTTCGAAAAATTTTAAAGCGAATCAGCTTTCCAAAGCCTCATGCAGAATTACTTGTTGATGGGCGACTTTTTGATGACGCCGGAATTTATAAAGTCACAAATGACATTGCAATGGTTCAAACGCTTGATTTTTTTACCCCAATTTTAGATTCGCCTAGGCTTTTCGGAGAAGTTGCAGCGGCCAATGCATTAAGTGACGTTTATGCGATGGGCGGCCGACCAAAAACTGCTATGGGAATTTTAGCCTTTCCTATTGCGACGATGAATGATTCGGTTATTGTTGATGTCATGCAAGGGGCAAGTGATAAAGTGAATGAGGCAGAAGCCAACTTTGTTGGGGGGCACTCGATTGACGATGATACCCTTAAGTTTGGCCTGTCTGTTACTGGATTTGTTCATCCTGAGAAAATTTGGAAAAATTCTCGAGCTAAAGTTGGTGATCATTTAATATTAACGAAGGCATTGGGAACAGGCACGATGACCGCGGCATTGAAGAGGCGTGAGGCTAGTGAAGAAGATATCATGGAAGCTATTGAAAGTATGTCGATGATCAATAATGCTATAGATTATTTAAGTGAAGAGCAAATGATGGCGATTCATTCAGCCACAGATATTACTGGCTTCGGTCTATCTGGCCACGCTATGCAACTGGCGAATGCAAGTGAGATATCATTAAGAATAAAAGTCGAATCAGTCCCGCGATTTTCAAAAACTATTCATTGCTTAGAAAAAGGCTATTTGACTAAGGCTCATCGAAGTAATTCTGAATATACTAAAGAATACATAGATACGAAGTCCTTAGATCTGCTTAATCAGCAATTGATTCATGACCCTCAGACAAGCGGCGGATTGTTGCTGTCAGTGAATCCGAAAATGAGTGGTTCTATAGTGGCGTCATTGAAAAACAAATTTCGAAATGTTTCTATTATTGGAGAAGTTGAAAAGCTTCAAGAAAAGGCAATTATTTTTGAATAGAGAAGATCTACTTAAAATTTTTTTTAATACGACCGCTTTGATTGACGTTCGAGCGCCACTCAAATTCGCCCAAGGACATCTTCCCGGGGCAATTAATTTACCCATTTTGAATGATTCTGAAAGAGCTTTAATTGGAACTGTCTATAAAAAGCAAGGTCGTGATGCCGCTGTCAAATTAGGATATAACCTTGTGTCTGGCGAAACTAAAAATGCTCGACTGCAAAGTTGGATTCATTTTATTTCAGAGAATCCAGAAGCCATCATCTATTGCTTTCGAGGTGGATTAAGGTCTCAGATTGCCCAAAAGTGGATATTTGAAGCCGGTATCGACAGGCCATTGATTCAAGGTGGCTATAAACGCGTTCGAAACTTCTTTATTGAAGAATTACAGGGAAGATCAAATGCAATTTCATTGCTAGTTTTGTCTGGGCCAACTGGTAGTGGAAAAACAAGTTTGCTTCATCATGTGAATAGTTTCTTTCAGACGATTGATCTTGAATATTTAGCTTGTCACCGAGGATCAGCCTTTGGTGCAAACACAACAGAACAGCCGTCTCAAATCAATTTTGAAAACGCATTAGCAGTTTCGTTGTTAAGAATTGAGAATGCTCATCGGCAGATTTTAGTTGAAGATGAAAGTCGTCTCATAGGAAAAAGAGCAATTCCAAGGCCGTTTTTTGAGAAGATTCGATCTTCTCCAGTGATTTGGATCGAAGAAAATTTTGAAGACAGAATAAATCATATTTTTAATGATTACGTTTTCGAAGCCATTAGTGGTAAAAATACGTTTACTGCTAAAGAAATTTTTTCAAGATTTAAAGCATCAATTCAAAGCATCTCAAAAAAATTAGGAGGCCTACGTACTCAAGAGCTTAGTTCGCTAATTGAAAAAGCTGAAAGTGAGTTTTTGGCCACAAAAGATCTGAATCTGAATAAAATCTGGATAGAAAAAATTTTAGCATACTATTACGATCCATTGTATTTAAGCAGTTTACAAAGGCGCCAAGTCAAAATTGTATTTAAGGGAAGTCGCAAAGAATGTTATAAATATTTGAAAGAATTGGAATCAACTTAATATCAGTAGTTTATTTTTGCTATTGTATTTTCTCGAGTTGCTAATCGAAGTTCGCTTCGATACAGTTAGGCCTCATGCAAAATAAAATTGTAATCTATGGTGATGGCGCGTGTTCAGGAAATCCAGGCCCGGGCGGGTGGGGAAGTATTGTCATAACAAAAAATCACGTTGAAGAACTTGCAGGTTCTCATTCTGCGACGACCAATAATCGGATGGAAATCTCTGCCATTTTAAACGCTCTTTCGTGGTGTTTGAGAAAAAGTGTTGAGGTTGAAGAAATTTTGATTTTTACGGACTCAGTTTATTTAATTCGGGGAATCACTCAATGGATTTTTGGTTGGAAGAAGCGGGGGTGGAAAACCGCTGAAAATGGTGAGGTTTCAAATCAAGAATTGTGGCAAGAACTAGATCAAACGATAGCTGCATTGAATAAGAAGAATCCTGACATCAAATTGCAATGGAACTTCGTTAAAGGTCACGCTGGCGACCCCGGCAACGAGCGATGTGATGAAATTGCAGTAGCTGGTGCTAAAGATCAGTTTATTCATTTGTACCAAGGTTCACCAAAAAACTATCATTTTGATGTAGGAGTGCTTCCAGAAATCAAACCGCTTCCAGAGATCAAGAAAAAAACCGATACCGCTGGAAAGCCTGCTTGGTATATCAGTTATGTGAACGGAGTTTTTTCAAGGCATCAAACTTGGAAAGAATGCGAAGCCCTTGTGAAGGGGCGTCCTGCAAAATTTAAAAAAGTAACAAGTGAAGAAGAAGAATCCCAAATTAAAAAAACTTGGGGTTTATAATTACTTTCGCTCTATCTCAAAAGAAAGGCTGCATGCTAAGGGGAACCCAGCACGCAGCCTAAAAGAAACATCGCAATCTGCGATGTTCACCAGATACGTAAGATCTTTCGTTTTCGGACAAATCTTACGTCAGGGAATCTGTCCTTAAATTTTATTTTATAGTAATCGTCTTCGGAGCTTTTTTCGCTTCCAAAGGCATTTGTACGGTCAAAACTCCATCTTCGAATATGGCCTCGATTTTTTCGAGGTCAATTCCTTCAGGAAGTTTGAAATTTCTTTCAAACTTTCCGATTTCAAGTCCTTTTGTTTTTTCGCCTGTGATCGACAGGTGGCCCTCTTTCGCGTCCACTTTGAGATTTTCTTTTAAAACCCCGGCTGCTTCCAGGGTCAATTTCCAAGATGCGGTTTTTTCGTCGTAACTTGTTTGATAAGCCATTGATGAAAGACCATAGTTTGTGGTCTCGGCCTCCGAAGTTTCATCGATCCATAAAGGATTGAAGAAAGATCTTCCGAAAGCTGAATCAAAATTACTATTATAGCGTCTGTTGAATAATGATAATGCGTTCATTTTTTCCTCCGTCTACAAGCCCAATCTACCAACGGTAAATTGGGAAATTTGTTTGTTTTTTGGAGGGAACCGGTTTCCTCTACACCCTTAATTTGTGTTGGGCTTAAAAGATGTCAAGGCCGGTTCGAAAAAATGCAATATATGTCTTTTGGCAGGGTCTAAAGCGAACTATTGCGCCGAATTAAAAGTCAGCTGGGGTGAAGCAATCGCACCGGTAAAAGTTAAAACGGCGCGTTTATTTTCGACCAGAGAAGTCGCGACCGGAAATGAAACAACGTATGGGATAGACCAGCGATTGTGATAAGCATACATGGCTTGAATTTCAGTTAGAAGTAGTTTTACTTTTGTTGCTTTACCTTCGTAGCGTTGACCATTTACATCTAAAAAGATTTTCCAAAGAGTTTTGTTTTGTGAAAGATCATTGTGTTTGCGTTCAGGAGTGTAAAAGCTGACAAAAAATTCTGTATTTTCGGTGTGGCGGCTGATGGCCTTCGTTTTTTCTTCTTTGTATTTCGTTTCTGTCCATTGTGATAAGCGGGCGCTATGAGATAAAGTAGCCTCAGTTACTTGTGAATCTAACCAAGTCGCTTCGACGGTAAGCTTGTTGTAAAGCCCCTCGTAGAGTTCAATTTTGTTTGATTTTTTTACGATAAGTGTTTCGTACTCGCTGACTGAAATTTCTGGTACCCCTGCCGGAGTTGTCAAACGAGTCACGCAAGAAAATGCTGATACCATAAAAATCGCGAAAAACAATTTTGAAAACACTTTCAACATGACTAAACCTTTTCTAAGTAGGGCTTTAAGAATTGAATAACGACTTTAAATACATCTTCGCGGCAAACGTCGTTGTAAAGTTCGTGTTTGGCTCCTTCAAAAATTTTCAACTCTTTGTCAGGGCTCGAAATGTTTTCGAAGTATTTTAATGCCGCGGGGCTTGAGACAACTGGATCATGATCAGAAATGTGTAGCAAAGTCGGCAAAGCGATTTCAGAGGCGTGGTTTTGTACGCGTATGAATTCACGCTTCATTCCTAGGTAAACCCCAGAAGAAATTTTATCGTGGCGATAAGTATCTAATTCGTATTCTTTGATGACATCTAGGTCGCGAGTCAGATCCGAATATTTGATTTCATTGCCTAAAGTAACTTTAGGCAAAATAGCATTTAGAAATGTAGCTCCCGAGTCTTTCCAAGCGGGTACTTCGATGGCCACATCAAACAATGGCGAACTTAAAACCTGTGCGCTGATGCCGTCAATTTTTCGGTCAAGCATGGCACATGTTTGCACAAGGCCTCCCATTGAATGGCTTAACAAAACGATGGGTTTAGATTTTACTTCAGGCAAGGCTTTGCAAAGATCAACGAACAAATGAAAATCTAAAATATAATCGTCAAAGTCTTTCGCGTATCCGCGAATGCCATCAGATTTTCCGTGGCCCCGCATATCCCATGCGATAAAGTTCCAAGACTCATTTTCAAAAGCATTGATTAATCTCATGTAACATTCTGAATGTTCGGCTTGCCCGTGAGAAAGTAATATTGTTCCTTTAGCTTTTGGGTTGATCCACTTTTGTAAAAAAAGTTTAATCCCATCGTGGCCTTTAAAAAAAGATTCTGAGCGCTGATACATATGAAAATTCCTTCGTTTTTAGGGTCTCTCGACCTCAAAAGAAGGTCAAGAGATGATAGTATCTTCGCCTTGCATTTCTTTGATTAGACTCATGTCGAGTTCGGTCTGCGCATAATCTAAAGAGTAATGAATTCCGCGTGATTCTTTACGTTTCAAAGCGCACTCGACGCTGAGGTCAGCTACGATTGCGATATTGCGAAGTTCAAGAATGTCTGAATGAACTTTCATGTTCGAATAATATTCTTTCACTTCATTTAAAATATTTTTAAGACGGTGTTGAGCGCGTTCAAGACGTTTGTTCGAACGAACTATGCCTACGTAATTCCACATTAAGCGGCGAATTTCTTCCCACATGTGAAAAATCACGATCATTTCGTCAGAGTCAGTGTTTTCAGGTTTTGCCCAGGGTATTGGTTTCTGTTTAAGAACAGTTTTCTCGATAATAGCGGCCCAATTTTTTTGAAGATGTTCAGCGCAGTTGTGTGCCATCGCCAAACACTCAAGTAATGAATTTGAGGCTAATCGGTTTGCGCCGTGAAGGCCCGTGCAGGCGGTTTCGCCGATCGCGTAAAGCCCGATTAGATCCGTTTGTCCGTTAATATCTGTAACGACTCCTCCGCAAAGGTAGTGGGCCGCTGGAACAACCGGTATAGGTTGTTTCGACATATCGATACCCAGATCAAGACATTTTGCAAAAATATGAGGAAAGTGACCTTTTAAAAATTCAATCGGTTTGTGAGAAATATCTAAGTACACGCAGGGCTCTCCTGTGCGTTTCATCTCGGCATCAATTCCTCGAGCGACAATATCGCGCGGAGCAAGCGAGCCCAGCTTGTGATACTTTTTCATGAAGGCTTCACCTTGGGCGTTGATCAGTTCTCCACCTTCTCCGCGAATGGCTTCTGTGATTAAAAAATTTCTTGAGTCTTTGTGGTACAAACATGTTGGATGAAATTGCATAAATTCTAAATTAGCCACGCGAGCTCCGGCTCGGTAAGCCATAGCGATTCCGTCTCCGGTCGCGCCACTCCAGTTTGAAGTGTAAAGATAAACTTTACCCGCTCCACCGGTTGCAAGCACGGTGGCTTTGGCTTCGACTATTTTGACTTCACCTGAAACTTTGTCCAACACATAAAGGCCTACGATGCTGGTGGCTCCGGTTAAGCTGGGATCAACTTTCTTGTTTACTAAAAGATCAATTGCAAAGTGGTTTTCTAGAATTTGAATATTACGATGGGTCTGGGCCGCCTTCCAAAGATTGCGGTGGATCTCGGCCCCGGTTTGATCTTCATGATGCCAAATGCGTCGAAACGAATGGCCTCCTTCACGGGTTAGGTCGGCGTCGAACTGGACTCCCCAGTTTAGAAGATCTTTAATTCTTTCAGGGGCTTGGCTTATGTAATTTTGTACCGCGTCATATCGACAAAGACCGGCTCCGGCAACCAGGGTGTCTTCAATATGGCTGTTGAAATTGTCTTCTGGTGCCATCACTGAGGCGATTCCACCTTGAGCCATTGCGCTGTTCGTAGAAGGGACCTTGTCTTTAGTTATTATTAAAACTCGCGGAGCGGGCAAAACGCGTTTTTCATCAGCAATTTTCAAAGCGGCCGCAAGGGCTGCGACTCCAGAGCCAACGATAACTATATCGGTTTCGAGTTTCATAAGTGTTGCTTCCTTAGTGAAAACATAACTACAATAGGAGAGTGAGCAAAGCAAGGATGCAGCCAACAGCACAGACGGGAATCGTCTGGAAAATTTCAATCTTTCTTTTTATTTTGTTAGCCGTCGTGCTTTACAAAATGAATGATTACTTTAAGCAGGAAAAATATTCACTCGCTCAGACTCAGTTGCGCACTCAAATCATTTCTATCAAAACCTCTGTATCAAGCCAAATCTCTACACTGAAAAATGTTTTGTCTAGTTACGAGTACGATTTGAACGAAAGTAAAATCAACTGGGTTCAGTTAGATCCTTTTTTCGGAATAGCAAAGGCAGAGCGTATCGGTGGTCGGGGTTCTAATGATTTTAGAATAACCGAATATATCGGGCGCTCGGGATCGATTGGTGCAAATTGGAATGCTGCTTTTTTGCAAAAAGCCTTAACTCGACAAATAAGTTCTTCAGACCAGCCAATTACGATTCAAATGTTTCGAGACTCTTCGGGAACCAAATTTATGAGCCTAAGATTCACGACTCCGAAGGGGCAAGCTTTAGTTGTCGTTGGATCAGCTGAATATTTTCAAAAGTATTTTGACCTTTCACGAGGGGCAAAAACTACAGTTCTACTAGAGACCACAGATCATATTTTGGCGGCCCATTCTGAAGCAGATTACCTGGGTAGCGCAATTGACGAAAATGCTGTTTCTGCTAAGAAGTTTTTGGTTGAGCGTGAAGAAATTGCGGGTACGAATTTGATCGCAATGAATTTCACTAGTCGAAGTGGATTAGCAAAAGGTTTTGTGGTTCCTTGGTCGGTTGTTGGTTTGATTTTTGGTTTTGGTTTTTTGATTGTCGGAGTTTTGATTTACACCTTGGAACCTATTGAACGCAGAATAGAGAAGTACAAAATGCAGGAACGCGAACAAATTTTCAAAGAAACGCTATCGACCTCATTAGCCGAACAGAAGCCAATAGTTAGTTCAACTTCAACCTCTGTCGATAAATCATTTAACGATGAAAAGACTTTTTCAGGCCCCGCTCCAATTGCGACGGCTACTGATTTGGTTAAATCGAAGTTGATTCATTCCAATGTTGCGACTTCTTCTTCTTCTTCTTCTTCTTCTTCTTCTGAAGATTTTGATCAAGACGAGCCGGTGTCTGAAGAAATATCGATTTTGAGTTTGCCGAAAGCGCCTGTTTCGGCTGTTCCGCTGCCCCCGGTTGAAATTAAGATGCCTTTGAAAATTCCCCCAGTGCCGACTCCGGCTGAAGTGACTTCGGTAAGCCCATTGTCGGATATCGAAAAGGTTGAGAAGTCGAAAAGTTTGCAACGTTCGGGTTCGGTAGTTTTGGATTCATCCCAAATTGAGGGACTTGAGTACATGCCAGCCGATTCGGATCATATCGATTTAGATCAGGCTCTTTCTTTGGATGAAATTGAATCAGAAGATGTGGCTCAAAACAGTTTGCAGGTCATAAAAGAAAATCTGACTCCGAAAACAATCAATGCTAGTCAGCAAATAAACGTGAATGATTTATCGAAGCCAAGCTTTGCTTTGCGCCGCAAAGAATTCAAAGTGGATGCGATTGAAGTTCCTATTCGGCGGCCAGAAAGAACATGAATATTCGCAAGCACGCTTCCAGTTTTTCAGTTTACATTTTATCTCAAGATGCTGAGATGGGGGCCCGCATTCGTCTAGACTTAACACAAGCGAAGTACGATGCCTATTTCATGGCTGATTTTGAAGAAATGATGCAAAGGGTGATGTTGGATCCGCCTCATATTATCGTATTAGACCATCCTTCATTGGTGGTTTCGCTTTCTAGTTTTTTTGAAAAAGTGTTGGCTGTGTCTTCTGAGATCAAAGTGATCTGTTTATCTGAGCCAGACTATTACATGAGCCTTCTTGATTTCTATGAATATAATTTAGTTCAGTTTTTTGATCGGCATGCGAAGAACGTTTCGGTGCAGGTTTTGACCGCTGTCGATTTAGTTTGTGAAAGTTTGTATCGGCTTTATCAAAATGAGCAGCTGTTTGTTAGTAACCAACAGCAAACCCGCACGGTTGAGCAGCTTAATGATAACATAGAAAAAGAGCGCATGGGCCCACAGGTGCGACCATTTCAAATGCGTATCAATGAATATAAATCTGCCGATTCAAAAGAAGATCTATTACAAATTTTCTTCAGGCAGACACCTTTGCATTCGTGGGTTTTTATGAAGTTTGTTCCTTCGATCAGTACGTATATCGCGGTAGCAAATCAAAACATGCCTGCCAATTGGATCGAAGGATTATCTTTCAAAGTTTCTGCTTTAGAAACTGAGTTTAACAACAAGGTCGCCGTGGGCGATTTTCCTTTAAGCTTAACTTATTATTTGAAATCAAAACTTGAAGTGGAAACTATCAAAATTCTTCCGTTGGTGATTAAAAATGACGTCGAAGGCATTTTAATTACAACTCAAGATATTCCTGCGGAAGTAGCTGAAGATTTTTCTTTGATGAGTTTAAATTACGCTTTAATGTCACTTGAATCTCAGCCACAGCAGTTAGATGTTGAAGACAATCTGACTGGTTTCTACAATCAATTATTTTATAAGCGCATTCTTGAAAAAGAAATTGATCGTTCAAAGCGCACTTTTGCGCCTTTGTCGGTCATTAAAGTTGCGATCGATTCATTTCGTGAACTTGAGCTCAGTCAAGGTAAAGGTTTTTGTGATGAGGTCATCCGAAAAGTGGCCGAAGTCATCAAAAAAACCA
>JACCDQ010926668.1_pt1 | contig 16450 bp, 5 predicted proteins | sample 7446031 | NCBI WGS metagenome assembly JACCDQ01 (sample SAMN15323442, study PRJNA562643) | freshwater metagenome | isolation source: river surface water | place: USA:Blue River Watershed | collected 2017-08-17
CCTTGACCGCGGTTCAGGTGGCCTTGCTGACCATTTACGACATGTGCAAAGCCGTTGACCGGGGCATGAGCATCAACGGCGTCAAACTGCTGGAAAAGCACGGCGGCAAATCGGGCAGTTTTGTGGCCGACAGCGCCAAGTCTTGATTCAAAAGGCCCCGGGGGCCGTCATCTGTCTTTCTGGCGCTTTGGACGCAAGTGTCCAGAGGTTTGTCGCGTCACGCGATGGAGGCGCCAAGACGGTCTTGTCCAGGGTTGGGACAAGCTTGTGTTGAGTTGCAATGACCTCTGCAGGAACGAGAGGTCCATGCGTCGCCCGGCCAGACAGACCAGGCGAACCGCTGGACGTGCTCAGCGCCGGGCCTGCTGGCGGGGTTCTGCCGGATAGCAAATTTCCATCGCCGATTTGTCGGGGCGCTCGCAAAGACAGTCTTCCAGATTTTTGGGTGTGCAGGCCTGCGAACTGTTCTGACGTGCGGTGTAGCTGGCTTGGCCTGTGGCGGCGCCGACACCGCCCAAGCCGCCAAAACCCTGGAAGTAGAGTCGGCTGTAAGGGCTCTTGGGGGTCACCACTTCGGTCAAGCCCGTATTTGAACTGCTCGGCGCGGTGCCACGCAGTGCTGCACTGAGTCCACCACCTTCGGTCAAGTCTATATTTGAACTGCTCCTCGCGGTGATGCTGGCTTTGACCACGGTGGGCGACCATTCGTAATTCGAGATCAGGCCACCATTGCGACCGTTGCTCAAGCCATAAACCACCTGCACCGGTTTGTCTGTGCCGACGAAAGGGTCTTCGAATTGTCCGGTGACGGAGGTGATGTCCAGTGATTCGTTGCCCACCAGGCCGGTGATCGTGCCCGCATTGACCTCAGCCAAAGTGCTGCCATCCGCCAGCTTGTCCAAAGCGGTGGTACCGACAAAACCCAGGCGAGCCTTTTGAATCGTCAAGGCACCTTGTTGGTAACGGATGGTGTAGTTGGCGGCATCTGCGCCACCGACAGACAAATTGGACGAATAGGTGCCAGCGTTGCGCCCACGGGCCAGACCGGAAATCACGATGTCGTCGCCAGCGATGAATCCCTGTTGCGCTGCTGCGCTCTGAACCTGTGTTTGGCCGTTGTACGTCACGCTTTGATCCAAGGCCCAGACGCGAGCCTCTTTGGGCGTGATGGTCAGCGTGCCATTGCCAACGGTGATCTCGTAATTGGCGGCATCGGCGCCAGACACTGTCAGGGCCGAGCTGTACCGGCCGACATCGCGTCCGCTGGGCAGGCCACCAAAGGTCAAGGCGTCACCCGCTATAAAACCCGAATTTTGCGTTGCCACCAGGCTTTGTGTCAGGCCGTTGTAGACCACGCTTTGGTCCAGGGCGGACAAGCTGGCGGGTTTTTTACCGATGTTCAGCGCAGCGTTGTTGAACGTGATGTTGTAGTTGCCCACGTCGGTGCCAAATGCGCTCAAGGCAGACAGGTAGCTGCCCGCATTCCGTCCGTTGGCCAGTCCGCTGGCCTGCACATCGTCTCCAGGCAGGATGCCGCTGTACACAGCCTGCGTTTGTGATTGGGTCTGACCGTTGTAGATGAGGGATGTGGCCGCAGCGCTGATGCTGGCATTGGCACGGTCAATGACACCGTCCACACTGTCGATGTACGTGATGCTGTAGTTGCTGGTGACATCGGTGTTGTCGCCGTCGATCAGGCGCACGCCCTTGACCGTGACGGTTTTGCCTGCCCCCGCATTTTTGTCCGTGAAGCTCAAGCTGCCGCTGCTGGCCACCCGATCGCCGGCTGCAGCGCCTGCCAGCGTGCCCACCACCACGCCTGCGCTCTGGGCTGTGGTGGTGCCGTCATAGGTTTTGCGCACGGCTTGTGCCTTCACTTGCAAAGGTGCAGGGGTGATGTGGGCCGTCGCCAGGCTTTGAGAAAAGATGTTGTAGTTGTCCACATCCAGGCCTTCAAAGACGCTGCTGATCTTGACCTGTTTGTCCTGACCCACATGGCGGGTGTCAAAGTTGCCCGTGGCCGAAATTTTCACCACGTCACCTTGAATCAAACCTTCAAAGTTCGCAGAGTCAATGCGCACCTTGGCTTGGGTGTTGCCGTCATAGACCTTGCTGTCAGCCGTCATGCCGCTGACATGCAGGTTCAGCCTGGCGATGTCAGCCCGCGTGCTGGCTTGGTCGGTGATGGTGTAGTTGCCCAGATCCGCACCACCGAGGGTGTTCTTCAATGCAACGGTTTTGCCGATGGCGGCGTTCTTGTCGCTGAAGACGCCGGTGGAGGCCACTGTGAGTTGGTCATCGGCCACCATGCCATTGAACACAGCACCGTTCACAGACACGGCGGCGTTGGTGTTGCCGTCGTAGGTTTTGTTGGCGGCGGTGATGCCACTGAGCGTGATGGCTTTGGGGATGATCGTTCCTTGGGCCGTTTCGGTTTTGATGTTGTAGTTGCTGCGCATGTCGACGCCGTCAGCGTCCTGGATCGTCAGATCCGAGGTGAGTTGCAGTCTGCTGCCATGGGCACCCAGAACGTTCTTGCTCGTGAATTCCTGTTTGGCGACAACGGTGTCGTGGCCTCCACTGTTGTTGACCACCAGCACCGCTTTGCTGGACGACACATGACCATCGTAAATTTTTTCATCTTCGACCGCCTTCAATGTGAGATCGGCTTTGGAGATGGTCGCTGTGGTGGTGGTCGTGGTGTGGGTCAGCTTGTAGTTGTCAGCATCGGTGCCAGAAATGGCCAAACCGTTGACGGTGACCGTCTTGCTTGTGCCCGCATTTTTGTTGTCAAAGTGGGCGCTGCTTTGGGACAAGCTCAGGCGGTCTCCTGCGAGCCTGTCGCTGCTCAATGTGACGCTGGCGTTCGTGGTGGTGTCGTAGACCTTGTCGGCTGCGCTGGCGCTGATGGTCAGGTTCTTCCTGTCCACCACATAGTTGTTGCCAGCGGTCGTGAAACCTGCAAAGCTGTAGTTGGCCGCATCCTCACCGCTGAGGGTGGTGGCGGTCTGTTTGTAGCTGCCTGCTTTGAGCTGGCCGCTGGTGCTGGTGGCGGCATCCACGACAGAGGCGGAGGCGGTGACTTGGTCGGCCCCTTGCACGTTGCCAAAGCTCACGGCGCCCGCATCGGCAGCTGTGCCGTAGGTGGTGTTCACGTCGGCAATGGCCGCGCCCGTCAAGGCCAGCTTGTTGACCACATGGTTGTTGTCAGCGGTCGTGAAACCCGCAAAGCTGTAGTTGGCCGCATCCTCACCGTTGAGGGTGGTGGTGGTCTGTTTGTAGCTGCCTGCTTTGAGGTGACCGCTGGTGCTGGTGGCAGCATCCACGACAGAGGCGGAGGCGGTGACTTGGTCGGCCCCTTGCACGTTGCCAAAGCTCACAGCGCCCGCATCGGCGGCTGTGCCATAAGTGGTGTTCACACCGGCAATCGCCACGCCGGTCAAAGCCAGCTTGTTGACTTTGTAGTCGCCCCGGATGTCGGCAAAGCTGTAGTTGTCCTTGTCAACACCGGTCAAGCCACTGAGGGACTGGATGCCTGTGTGGTCACCTGCCCGGAGATGGCCGCTGGTGCTGGTGCGACCGGTGGTGTCGATGCGCACACCACTGGCTTGCACCAGGTCACTGCCTTGCTTGTTCGTCAAATTCACCGCGCCGGCCTGCAAGGCAGAGCCGTAGATGGTTTCACCCTGGGCGATGGTGCCGGTCAAGGCCAGCGGTGTGACTTTGTAGTCGCCCTGGATGTTGGCAAAGCTGTAGTTGTCCATGTCGGCACCCGTCAGGCCCGCGAGGGTCTGAATGCCCGTGTGCATGCCTGCTTTGAGATGGCCGCTGGTGCTGGTGCGGCCTGTGGTGTCGATGTTCACACCGCTGGCGCTCACCACGTCGTTGCCCACCTTGTTGGTCAGGTTGACAGCGCCTGGCACCAGGGTGTCGCCGTAAGTGCCCAAACCCTGCGCAATGGCACCGGTCAAGGCCAGTGGGTTGACGGTGTAGTTGGCGGTGGCGGTGGTGAAACCTGCAAAGCTGTAGTTGCCCGCGTGCGCGCCGCTCAGGGCCGTTCCCACGGTCTGGGCGTAGCGGCCGGCTTTGAGGTGGCCGCTGGTGCTGGTGGCGGCGGCCACGAGGCTGGCTGCGCTGGCTGCCGCCACATCATCGCTGCCTATTTTTCCACTCAGGCTGACAGTGCCCGTGGCGGCGCCTGTGCCATAGGTGGTGGTGACGTCCGCAATCTGACCGGTCAACACTTTGGGGCTCAGGGCCACGGTGTTGACGCCGCTGGCAGCCACCGTCAAGTCGGGCAATTTGTAGTTGCTGGCCAGGCCGCCGTGTGTGCCATCGGTCAAGCGCACAGCATTCACAAAGTTGGTGCTGTTGTCCGCCACGTTCTGGCTGTGGATCGTGGCGAAACTGTAGCCCAGGGTTTCCGATCCCACGCCCGTGGCGATGCTCAGCTGCGAGCCCGTGAGTGTGGTGTGGCCGTCGTAGGTTTTGGCGGCAGAGAGGCTGACTTCTTTTGGGTCAATGAACAGGGTGCCGTTGACTTTGGTGATCGCGTAGTTGCCATTGATGTAGGCCGCATCGTCCACGGTGCTGGTGTAAGTGCCCGCGTGGGTGGCTTTGGCGCCTGCCGTGATGCCGGCCAGATCCACGGCCTGGCTGTCCGTGCCTTGCAGGCTGCCGCTGGTGATGGTGAACCCACTCACGGATTGCTCGGCGCCGTTGTACACCTTGCGGGTGTCGCTGTTGGCGGTCAGGGTCAGCGCGGCAGGCGTGATGGTGCTGGCGGTGTTGCTGACCGAAGTGGGCAGTTTGTAGTTGGCCAGATCGGCCGTGCCTGGCGTGAAATCACCGGGGGTCAGTGTGGCCGTGACGGTATGGGCCGATGCCACGTTTTTGCTGTTGTAAGTGCCTGCCGTCTGGGTGACGGTGGCTGTTTCCGTGACGCCGCCCACCGTCACACCCGTGGCGGTGATGGCACCGGCCGCCAGGCTGGCATGGGTGGTGCCGTCGTACACCTTGGTCTGGCGGGACAGGCTCACATTCAGGTTGGCCTGGGTGATGGCGCTGCGGGTGTTGCTGACCGAAGTGGGCAGGTTGTAGTTGTTCAAGTCGGCCGTGCCGGGTGTGAAATCACCGCCGCCCAATGTGGCCGTGACGGTATGGGCCGATGCGACATTTTTGCTGTTGTAAGTGCCTGCCGTCTGGGTGACGGTGGCGGTTTCCGTGATGCCGCCCACCGTCACACCCGTGGCGGTGATGGCACCGGCCGCCAGGCTGGCATGGGGGGTGCCGTCGTACACCTTGGTCTGATCGGCCAGGCTCACCAGCAGATTGGCTTTGTGGATGGTGCTGGTGGTGTTGTCGATGTAGGTGATGTCGTAGTTGCCGGTGACATCGGCGCTGGCGCTGTCCTGGAGGGTCACGCCCGACGCCCGCACGTATTTGTTGTTCGTGCCCGCGTTCTTGCTGAGGAAGGCTTGTGAGCCCATCGACTTGACACTTTCACCGGCCGCTTGTCCTGCCAGGGCGCTCACAGTGCCGGTGCCAGAAGCTGCGGTGGTGCCGTCGTAGGTCTTTTCGACCTGGGAGGCGGTGACGGTCAGGCTGGCTTTGTGGATGGTGCCGGCCGCATCGGTGGAGGCGACGGTGTAGTTGTTGCCGTTGTTGCCATCCTGAATGGTGAAACTGTCCACTTTCAAGACAGAGTTGCCGGTGCCCAGCGCATGCTTGCTGGCAAACACTTGACTGGCGGAGATGGTGTCGCCTGTTTGTGCGCCCGTGATCAGCACGGCCGCTGATGATCGGGTGGTGCCGTCGTAGGTTTTGGTGTCGGCTGCGGCGGCCAGAGTCAACGCCCTGGGCAGGATGTTGGCGGTGGTGGTGAGTGGGCCTGTGGTGGTCAGCTTGTAATTGGCCCAGCTGCCTGTGCCATCGGTTGGGGTCAATGTCGTGACATCGGCCACAGTCACTGTCTTGCCGTTGGCAGCGTGCTTGTCGGCAAAGCTTGCCGCGCCGCTGAGCCCCAAGGTTTCGGAGTTCACGGTGCCCTGGAGGGTGCCCGAGGTGATGCTGGCGGCGTTGGTGCCGTCATACGTTTTGTGTGAAGCGGCGATGCTCGAAAGCGTCACGTCTTTGGGATGGATCGTGCCGGTGGCCGTGGTGGTGCTGATGTTGTAGTTGCCGCTCATGTCGGCACCTGCCGTGTCTTTGACGGTGTAGCCCGACTGCACCTGCAAGGTGCTGCCGTTGGCACCCAGGACATTTTTGCTGACAAAGACCTGCGATGCCGTCACCACGTCGGTGCTGCCGCTGGCGTTGATCACGTCGATGGCTTGGCCAGACAGGGTCGTGCCGTCATAGGTTTTGGTGTCGGTGACGGCTTTCAGTGTCAAGTCGGCCTTGTGGATGGTGCTGCTGGTGTTGTGGACGTATTCGACCGTGTAGTTGTTGCCGTTGTTGCCATCGTTGAGGGTCACGCCAGACACTTGCACCACCTTGTTGCCGATGCCGGCGTTTTTGTCGGTGAAGGCAAAGCTGCCGCCACTGACCGTGTCTGTGCCGAACAGCTGCGTGCCTTGCGTGGCCATTGCTGTGCCCAAGGCACTGGTGGTGCCATCGTAGGTTTTGCTCACGTCGGCGGTGGTCAGCTTCAAGGGGGCCGGGGTGATCACGCCGTTGGTGCCCGAGAAGCTGGTGGTGTCACCCGCCAGGTGGTAGTTGCGGGCATCGGCGCCACTCAAGGCCATGTTGCCGATGGTGTAGCCCAAATTCTCACCCACGTTCTTGCTGTTGAATGCACCGGTGCCGCTGATGCTCAAGACATCGTTCGCGATTTGACCGCTCATGCCCAGCACCACATTCGTCATGGCGGTGGTGCCGTCGTAGACCTTGCTCACGCCCGAGGCGTTGGGGGTGATGGCTTTGGTGTTCACACTCAGGCCCCCCACAAAAACAGGCGCACCGACAAAGTTGCTGCCCACCACGGTGGGGTTGAGGTCCTTGATGCTGTAGTTGCCGACCACGGTGTGGCCGGAACTGCTCAACGCCGCAGGCTGGGTGCCCAGGTAAGGCTTGAGTGTGGTGCTGACCGAGGTGCTCAGCCCATCGCTGAAAGTGAATTGGTGGCCCGAGCCCGTGCGGCTGAGCGTGATGATGGTGTCGTCGTTGTCGTCCAGGTACTGCGCCGTGGGGTCATAAGTCCAGCCACTGCCGTAGGTGGCCCCGACGTTGGCGTTGCGAATCAGCAATTGGTTGGCCGGCACGATGGTGTAAGTGCCGGGCGCATAGCGGATGTTGTAGTTGTCTGAGCGCAGGCCCGATGGCATCAGAACGCCCGGATAAACACCGGCATCCAGCGCCGATGGATTGCTGCGTGTGATGGTCAGGGTGCCGCCCAGCACACTGCTGGTTTCGCCATTGACCAAGCCGGTGTAATGCACGCCCGCATAGTTGGCGGCATCGGTGCGACCGACAAAGCGGGCATCGTCGATGGCCGTGACCGTCAGGTCGGCTTTGTTCACGGTCAGCTTGCCGGGGGTGTAAGTCACGCCATAGCCCAGTGCGCTTTTGCCGCCGTTGTCGCTGGCCGTGATGTCGTAAGCGCTGGCCGAGGCGTTTTTGGCACCCTGCGCAGAGCCGCCGTACACCGCATTGGCGGTCGCCCCATGGAAGGTGTCCCCGTTGAGCAAGCTGCCTGATGCCAGCGTGGTGTTGAGTGCGCCGCCGCTGAAAGCCAGGCCGTCGTAGGTTTTGCTGGCATCGTTGACCTGCACGGTCAGTTGCGGTTGTTCACGGTAGATCGCGTAGAGGCCCGAGCCCAGTGCTGTGCTGTAGTTGGCGGCGCTTTCATCGCTGTTGTAGCGGAAACGACCGCTGCCCGAGCCGACCAGGCTTGTCAGGTTCGCATGGCCCGTGTTGCCCGTGAACAAGCTGGTGCGGCCTCCTTCACCGGTGGAAAAACCGTAAGCGCCACTGAGCTGGATGTCGCCGCCGCTGGCGGTTCCCGCCGCGCTGGAGGCGCCTGCATTGAGCACAATCGCTGCATGGGTCGCGTCTGTGGTGTGGACCGCCTGGGTCACGCTCAGGTGGCCGCTTTGGGTGGTCACGGCCACGGGGCCGGTGGCGGTGATGCCCGCACTCGCACCGGCCAGGCCGATCTCCAGCGCTTGTTCATTTTTCAGGTTCAGGCTCGACAAATCGGCGGCAACGGTGCCGACCTGGTTGGCGGCGGTGCTCAGGTCTGCAGCACCGCCCAGCAATTCAAGCGCGGTGAGCTTGAGGCTCCCTGTGGCCGATTGACCGATGCTTTTGTCCGCTGAGGTCTGCAAGGTCAACAGCGCGGGCTTGTAGGCGCCGGTGCCGGTGGCCGAATAGTCCACAGGGCCTGTGATGCTGATCTGGCCTGCCGTGGAAGCCAGCGTCAGAGACTGGGATGAAAAACCATTGAGGTTGCCCACATGGATGCCGGTACCGCTCAAGCTGGCGCTGCCGAGCTGCATGTTTTTGGGAACTTCCAGTCGGATGTTGCCGTTGCTGGCCACGAGTTTGGAGGTGTCCTGAATGGAGATGTCCTGAACCCCGCTTCCCCCCTGTCCCTTGATGTGGATGTCGCCTTGGGTGGCGGTCACCGGCACGTTCATGAACAGCAACACGCCGTTCATAGCACCCTGTCCGTCGATGCGGATGGCTTTGCCCTGTATTTTGGTGATCGTGCCGGTCAGGAAAGAGTTCTGGATTTGTACGCCATGGCTCGATTCTGATTTGCCCAGCATGGTCACTTGGCCACCCGCATTGACGCTGGCGTTGAAAATATAAATCCCGGGTTCGTTGGCGGCATTGAACTGGTTGCCGGGCGTCACACCGTCCGTGCTGCCGGTGTTGTCCAGCAGAACATGGTTGCCATTCAGCACGGTTCCAAAACGCATCATGATGCGACCCCCTTGCGTTTGGTAAGTCACGTTGCCCGTCGCATTGGCGGGGTTGATGCTGGCCAGTTGCTCAATGCCGCCCTTGTTGGTGTTCACCACCAGGGAGCCGCCTCGGGTGTTGATGGTCCCTGACAGGGAAATGCCCCCGCTGGCGGTGGTCCGGCCAGCCGCCAGCTTGACGTTCAAATTGGTGCCGCTGATGGCTGCCGCCACATCGATCCGGTTGTCGGCCAAGAGCTCGAGCGTGCCTGCGCCTGCGGCATTGATGGCGTTGCTCACACGGATGTTGCCGGTGCCCGTACTGGCCCCTAAGGTGTTCACCGCCACGTTGCTGGCCGGGCCGCTGTTGGCATCGGTGGTGATGGTGACGGTGGTGCCGCCCGTCAGGGCGGCCCCGAGTGTGGTGGCCGAGACCTTGCTGGTGTAACCGGTGGTCAAGGCCCCATCGGTGATGTCGATGTCATAGGGGTCGATCAGCCACTGAGCGGCTTTCACCTGTGCGGCATCCAGTTGCATCCGATGCCCCGAGGTCTCCACAAACCCACCTTGACTCTCCAGCTGCGCGCCGCTGACATCCGTATGACCGGCCAGTGCACCCGTCTGCAGGTCGCGCCCGATGACGATGTCGCCGCCCTTGTTGGCGGGGTGGCTGCTGTTGGCGGTGATCCGGCCGTCCACCTTGATTTGCCCGCCATCGGCCAGCACATGCACGGCGCCGCCTTGCATGCCGCTGGTGTCGATGTGGCCTGAATGCAGCACACTGGCCACGGCCTGGCCCAGTGCGGCGGCCTGCAGGTACACCTGACCGCCTTCGGCCACGATCACGCCGTTTTTGTGGTTGGCCACGACAGCGTTGATGCTCGCGGGGGTCAGCTCCAGTTTGATTTTTCCGGTGCGCCCCACCGGCGCGGTCACTGTTTCGGCAGCACCCAAAGCCACGCCGCCCTGGGGTGCGATGATCTGACCTTCGTTGCTCACATGTGTGCCCAGCAAGGCCACATAGCCACCGGGGGCCACATTGATGCGGCCTTGGTTGAGCACCTGGCCTGTGCTGCCGTTGCGGGTGTAGCGCGCGTTGCCCGCCATGAAGTCTGCGTCGGTGATTTGGAGGGTGGAGGCCGTGAAGGCGCTGGCACTCACGCTGCCATCGCTGCCCACCACGATGCCCTTGGGGTTGACCAGCACCACCTGGCCATTGGCTTGCAGTTGCCCCAAAATTTGGGTGGGGTTGTCTGACAGCACGCGGTTGAGCAGCACCGACTGGCTGCTGGGCTGCAGCACATGGACTTGGGCGTTCTGGCCAATGTCAAAACTTTGCCAATTCACCACCGCTTTGGGGCTGTTTTGCGTGATGGCCATCTGGCTGCCCGACTGGCTGACGCTGACCACGCCTTGCGCCACCTGAGCGCCTTGGGGCAGGGTTTGGCTCCAGCTCAAACTGACCGATGCGAACCCCAAAGCCAGCACGCCGACAAAGCGTGCATCCAGACATCCCGCGCTTGAAGCGGCGACCGGGCGGGCGCCTGGTCCCTTGGTTTGGCTGCTGGCGTGTTCACCGACGGCCACCAAGGTGCCCAGGCGTTTGGAGAAGATGGTTTTGTAGCAAAGATGGTTCACGGCAGGACATCGTCAAATGACGCACCCACACGCGGAAAGCCAAAAATGCTTGCCTGTCAATTATGAGTGCTTATTTGTCAATTTTCCGTTTCCATGATGGTTTTATCATTATCCAATTGGGGTACTCTGTCACTTTTAATGAAACTTTTTTGCCTTTAATGATGAAATTCCCAAATGTCCTGATTTGTACTTAAATTCACAAAAAATCAGAATGTTTGTTCAAAAAAGGAAGCTCAAGCTCGCGTTGACGCGCTGGTTGTTGGGTTGGGATTCGATGTTGCTGGGCAGCCAGCCCTTGTAGCCTTGGCGGCCTTTGGCCCAGGTCAGGGCGTAGTGCAGCTGGTGGTAACGGCCTTGCCATTGCAGTCCTGTCCCCTGCAAGGCATAACGCGGGAGGCTGGCGGCGGCAGACGGGTTGGCCTGGGGTGTGACCTGGCCGATGTCATAAAACAGCGAAACCGATGCATTCCGGGGCAAGGTCCTCGTCAATTCCACGCTGCCCAGCACCCCGTGGTCACCCGTGCCGTCGGCGCTGGTGTAAGCGCGCACGCCGTTGACCCCGCCCAGGGTGATCTGGTTGTAGCCGTCCAGATTGCGGTTGGCCCATTGGCCGCGCAAACGGCCACTCAGGCGCCACGCGCCATCGGCATTGAGCGGGGCCTGACTTTTCAGGGCCACATCCAGCTTGGTGTAGGCGCCCGCAGGCACGGCCGCACTGACCGCATTCGGGTATTGACCCAGGGTCAGGCCCAGTTCGGCCCGCACGGGATGGTTCGACAAGCGCTCGTTGTCGGCCGTCAGGCGCCAGCGCAGCTGGTGGTCCCTGGCGCTGGAAATGGGGGCACCCGTGGCTTGCAAATGGCTTTGGCTGTCACGCACCGACAGATCCAGGCGGCCTTTGAAGACCAGGTCGCGGTGTCCCGCCAGAATCCGTGTCAGGCCCACACCCAGCTCGCTGGCGTGGCCCTCGGTGCTGGCTGTGCCGCCCAGTACCGAGCGGCTGCGTGAGTGGGTGCCGAACCACTGCCAGCGTGCCCCGGCCAAGGGCAGCAAGGACTCGTAGTCGGCACGCAGGTAAGCCGTGCCCTCAGAAGCCTGGCCCAGCAAGGACAGCTGCGTCTTCTCACCGGGCATGCCGATGGTCACGGCGCCCATCGCTTGGGAGCGACCGTATTGCCGCAGGCCATGGTTGTTGACTTGCACCACACCCGATGACAGCTGTCCGGGCGCAGCTTGCGCGGGCGCGACCGTGATCACCAGGTCCAGCAATTGCGGGCCGACCGCCCGCAAGGTGGCCTCCAGCTCAACCGGCAGGTCGAAACTGGCCGAGTCCAGTTCCTGGTCCAGGGCCAGGGTGTCCAAGGGCATGCCTGGTTGGAACTTGTCGGCAAAGCGCGATTGCACGCGCTGCAAGTGGGCGGCTTCCAGTGGGCCGCCCAGCGACAAGACACGCACCACATTGATGCGGGGCTGCATCACCTGGATTTGCAACTGCTCCCCCCCCGCGACCGGGACCACCTCGGTTTTGGCATAGGCCATGAAGCCTTCCTGGCCAGCTTTGTCGTAAAACCAGGCGTGAAAAGCCTGGATCTGCTCGATCGACACCGCCTGGCCGATGCGCGACCGCCAGTAGCGCTCGATGGCGTCAGACAGCAGGTGGCTGCTCACCTGGACCGATGCCAGCCGCGTGATGGCGGTGTTGGCTTCCAGCCCCAGCGTGTCCACATGCACCAGGGGTTTGGGCTGCGCCCGCTCGCGCAACTGCTGGCCCAGTTGTTCGGTGTTTCTTTGGGCCGCGGCCGGATCGGCCTGGGCTTGTCCCAGCACGGGCATCACGCCCACCAGCCATGCGGTCCAAGCGTGCAGGCGCCATCGGGCGGGCCATTGGTTCAAGGTATCCATAAACGCCACTTTGTAAAAACAGTCAATTGGCAATTCGGTCCCCAAAGAAGACCGAAAAACATGAAGCATATCGTTTTATTCAAAGTTGACAATTAATCATTTGAGACGTTTTTAGGGGGTGACGTGCACCCACCGAATGCCGGGCAGCCCTGCGGCACTGGCGCCGAGTGTGGACTTGGGGCTGTGGGCAGCTCAGGGTTTGTCCGCATTTGAGCCGTACGCGACAGGCAAGCCTGGCTGGCCACTTTAAGTTCAGGCGGACCCGCAGACCTACGGTGGCGTGCGCTGCACAACCAAGGCGTGCCGGTGCACGCCGGTTTCACCCAACAAGAGGAGACAACATGGTTCGATTCAAAGTCAATGGCGAGGCCGTCACGGTCGATGCCAGCCCGGAAATGCCGCTGTTGTGGGCGATTCGGGAAAAGCTCAACCTCACCGGCACCAAGTTCGGTTGCGGCATTGCCCAGTGCGGCGCCTGCACCGTGCACCTCAATGGCGAACCTGTGCGCTCGTGCTCCTTGCCCTTGTCGGTGGTGGAAGGCAAAAACATCACCACTGTCGAAGGTTTGATGAAGACCCGCACCGGCCAGGCCTTGCAGGCCGGCTGGGTCAAGGCGCAAGCGCCGCAATGCGGCTACTGCCAGTCGGGTCAACTCATGACCGCGGCCAAAGTGATCAGCGTGGTCAAAAAAGACCTCAGCCGCACCGAAATCCTGGAAGCCATGAGCGGCAACATCTGCCGTTGCGGCACTTACAACCAGATCGCTGCGGCGGTATCGCACGCCCAGAAAACCCTGAAAGGAGGCAAGGCATGACCCCGATGAATGCAACAGCCAATGCCCTGCCGACCGCCGTGTCGCGCCGTGCTTTCATTTTGGGCTCGGGCGGCCTGGCCCTGGGCTTGTCGTTTGGCCTGACACAAAGCGAGCTGGCCTTGGCCCAGACCCCCGGTGCGACAGGGTTTGCGCCCAACAGCTGGATCAACATCGGCCTGGATGGCGTGGTCACCCTGATGTCGCCCGCGTCCGAAATGGGCCAGGGCACCATGACCGCCATGCCCATGCTGCTGGCCGAGGAGATGGACCTGGACTGGCGCCAAGTGCGTGTGGTGCAGGCCCCGAGCGACCCCAAGCGATTTGGCAACCCCCGCTTTGGTGGCGGCATGACCACCGGTGCCTCGCGCACGGTGCAAGGCTATTACGAGCCGCTGCGCCTGGCCGGCGCGCAAGCGCGTCTGGTGGTGGTGCAAGCCGCCGCGCAGGCCATGGGCGTGCCCGCGTCCGAGTTGCGCACCGAGGCCAGCCGTGTGATCCACAGCAGTGGCCGCGCCATGAGCTATGCCGAAGTGGCGCGGGTGGCCCAAGCCCCCGCCGAGTTGCCCAAGGTCGACAAAAGCATGCTCAAGCCGATGGCGCAGTTCCGCCTCATCGGCAAGGACCTGGCCCGCGTGGACGTGCCCGCCAAGTCCAGCGGCCAGGCCATGTACGGCATTGACCAGCGTTTGCCCGGCATGCTGTGGGCGTCGGTGCTGCGTGCGCCAGTGCAGGGCGAAACGCCCGAGAGCGTGGACGACACCGCGGCGCGTGCGGTGCCCGGCGTGAAGAACGTGGTGCGTTTGCCTTACGGCGTGGCGGTGGTGGCCGATTCGTTTTACACCGCCAAAATGGCCCGCGACAAGCTCAAGGTGGTGTGGAGCCACAAAGCCAAAGCGCGGGTGCAATACACCGACCAGATGCGCGTGGAATACACCAAACGTGCGCAAGACCTGAACGACAAGGGCGTGGACTTCATCGCGCACGGCGATGCCGGCAAGCGCATTGCGGGCGCGGCCAAAACCTTCTCGGCCACCTACACCACCGAGATGGTCAGCCATATTTGCCTGGAGCCGATGAACTGCACCGCACGCGCCGAGGGCGATCAGATCGAGGTTTGGGCACCTGCCCAGTCGGCTTCCTTCGTGATCGGCACCGTGGCCGGCGCAGCTGGCTACAAGCCAGAAAACATCAAGGTCAACATCACCTTGCTGGGCGGGGGGTTCGGGCGGCGTGTGGAGGCCGACTACGCAGCCGATGCCGCTTTGGTGGCCAAGGCCATGCCGGGCACGCCCATCCAGGTGATCTGGACCCGCGAAGACGACATGACGCACGACAAATACCGCCCCATGACCGGCCAGCACCTGATCGCCGGGGTCGATGCGCGAGGCAAGCTGGTGGGCTTGCTGCACCGCGTGGTGTCTGAAGGTGTTTATGCCCGCGTGGCCCCACCGGCCTTCAAGGCCGCAGGCGGCAAGGACGCGCCTGTGATGGAGGGCACAGAAATCACTTACGACATCGCCGACCACAACGTGCAGTTCATGATCGAAGACCGTGGCATTCAGGCCGGCTTCTGGCGTGCGGTGGGGCCGGGCTACACCAAGTTCGCCATCGAAACCCTGATCGACGAAGTGGCCCGTGGCGTGGGGGCCGATCCATTGGCCTACCGCATCGATTTGCTGAACAAAAACCCGCGTGGCCAGGCCGCGCTGAAAGCCGTGGCCGAGATGTCCTCATGGGGCAAGGCCAAGCTGCCCAAAGGACATGCCTTGGGCTTGGCCTTCTCGGACGCCTGGAACACCTACTGCGGCATGGTGGTGCAGGTATCGATCGTCCAGGGTCGCCCCAAGGTGCACAAGGTCTGGGCCGCAGTGGATTGCGGCCACGCCCTGCAACCGCAGAACATCCAGGCCCAGATCGAGGGCTCGGTGATCTTTGGCCTGTCCGCTGCTCTGCACGAACACATGGACTTCAAGGCCGGGGAGCCCCAGCAAACCAACCTGAACACCTACCAGGTGCTGCGGGCCAAGGAAGCGCCCGAAGTGTTTGTGAAAGTCATGCCCACGGACAACCACCCTGGCGGCATTGGTGAGGTGGGTCTGCCGCCGGTGGCCCCGGCCATCGCCAACGCGATCGCCTCGCTCAACGGCAAGCGCTTGCGCGCCTTGCCGTTGCCCCTGGTGTGAAGCACCGTCTGCGGCGCCCCCGGACCGGGGCGCCGCTTTGGCCGGGTCAGCGCGACAGGTAAGGCTGCGCCCAGCCCAGGCCGCGTGAAGTGCCGCCTGTGGTGGTGTCGGCCGGGTTGTACTCACAACCAATCCAGCCGTCCCAGCCGTCCCAGCCGCATTCGGCCGACACCTTGTCGATGGTCTGGAAGATGTGTGTCCAGTTCACCTCGCCCGTGCCCGGCTCGTGGCGGTGCGGCACCTCGGCGATCTGAAAATGCCCCACCCGGCCCGTGGGCAGGTACTGGGCGATCTTGGCGCTCAAATCGCCCTCGACGATCTGGCAGTGGAACAGGTCCATCTGCACTTTCACATTGGCCGCACCCACGGCCTGCACGATGCGGTGCGCGTGGTCCTGGCGGTTGAGGTGAAAGCCCGGCACGCTGCGCGTGTTGATCGGCTCGACCAACACATCGCGCCCGGCCTTGGCGGCTTCGACGGCGGCCCATTGCAGGTTGCCGATGAGTGTGGCGTCAGCCGCTTCAGGGCTGGTCCCCTCGGCCCGCAGGCCCACCATGGCGTGGATGCGTGGGCAGTTCAAGGCCTCGGCATACACCAGGGCTTGCGCAAAGCCGGTGCGAAACTCGGCTTCGCGCCCGGGCACACTGGCCGTGCCCCGTTGGCCCGTCTCCCAAGCCTTGCCAAAGCTGTCGGTATCGGTGCCGCCCGGCGGGGCGTTGAACAGCACCTGTTGCAGTCCGTTCCCCTTCAGGCGGGCGGCCAGCTCTTGCGCAGGAAAGGCATAAGGAAACAAATACTCCACGGCCTTGAAACCGTCTTTGGCCGCCGCTTCAAAGCGGTCCAGAAACGGCAGATCGGGGTACATCATCGAGAGGTTGGCGGCAAAACGTGGCATGGGGTTCTTTCGATAAAACGTGATGGAGGTCGGGGGTTCGGGCGCGAGGTGCCATTGTCAGACTCAGGCACAACATGCTGTTGTCTGTCTCAGGCCTAACAAGCCACTGTC
>JACCDQ010798825.1_pt1 | contig 16449 bp, 15 predicted proteins | sample 7446031 | NCBI WGS metagenome assembly JACCDQ01 (sample SAMN15323442, study PRJNA562643) | freshwater metagenome | isolation source: river surface water | place: USA:Blue River Watershed | collected 2017-08-17
CGTGTGGCCCTCGCCGTTCAGGCGGCGGATGAACTGCCACAACCCCTGGCGCAACTCGACATCGACGCCGGCCGTCGGCTCGTCGAGGACAATGACCGGCGGCTTATGCACCAGCGCCTGGGCGACCAACACCCGGCGCTTCATGCCGCCCGACAGGCTGCGCATGTTGGCGTTGGCCTTGGCGGTCAGGTCGAGGTTTTCGAGGATTTCGTCGATCCAGGCATCGTTGTTACGGATGCCGAAGTAGCCGGACTGGATGCGCAGCGTCTCGCGCACGTTGAAGAACGGGTCGAACACCAGTTCCTGCGGCACCACACCGAGCGCCTGGCGAGCGCGCCGGTAATCGCTCTGAACGTCGTGACCGAGCACCTTCAGGGTGCCGCTGTCGGGGCGCGCCAGACCGGCCAGGCAGGAAATCAGGGTGGTCTTGCCGGCACCGTTCGGGCCAAGCAGGCCAAAGAACTCACCCTCAGCGATCGTCATCGAGACACCGTTCAGGGCATGGACAGCCCCGAAATGCTTGACGACGTCGACAATGGAAACAGCAACAGTCATCAGCAAGCGCTCAGACTTGCGGCAGGTGTTCGGTCAAGCCGTACAATTCTGCAAGCGAGCGGACACCGCCCGGAATGTGGGTAAATTTGATGGTCGACCGCAATTGAGCAGCCTGCCGTAACCAGCCGAGCATGACAGCAATGGCGGAGGAATCTGCATCTGCCACCTGCGACAGGTCAAAGACGGTTTCGCCGTCTCGAAAAGCAGCACGGCCTGCCTCGAGCAGACCGCGTGCATTGACCAGTGTCATGGGCACCTGAACAAAAAGGCGCCCATCCCGCGACTCAATCATTTTTTGTCGGCCTTGGCATGCTTGGCTTCCAACTCACGATTACGCGCAGCGATTTTCTGGATCAGCCCATCCATCCCGCTTCTGTTGATTTCCTCAACGAACTCACCACGATAATTGGCCACCAGACTGACATCGGCAACCACGACGTCAAAGACTTTCCAGCCATCCGCCTGCTTTTCCAGGCTGTAATCGAGCTTGATCGGCTGACTACCGGGCTTCTTGATTTCTGTCTTGACGACGACGTCGGTCGCATTCGCCTCCATCCTGAAGGGGCGATAGACCACCTGCTGATCCTTGTAGCTAGACAAGGCATTTGCGTAGGTCCGCACCAACAGGTCCTTGAACTCGCCCGTCAGCTGTTTTTGTTGCTGAGAACTGGCCTTGCGCCAATCCTTACCAACGGCCAAGGCGGTCATGCGCGAAAAATTGAAGTTGGGCAATACCTTGGTCTCGACGAGATCAACCACCTTTTGCGTATTCCCATTCTGGATATCCCTGTCCTTGCGGACGATTTCCAGAACCTCATCGGTCACTCGCTTGACCAACACGTCCGGCGCTTCCTGCGCAAACGTTGCCAGCGAACACAGCGTGAAGCCAAGAGCAGCAAGAAACTTCTTCATCATCGATCCGACTCTCAATCGTCAAGACGGGGTGCGTTACCGTCGTAAATCTGACCACGGCGGCGTTGCAGGTAGCCATCACGAATGTAGGCATATTTGTCGAGCGCAGCCTCTTCCACCACCTTGTCGGCAGGCAACAGGCTGGCACGAACATCGATCACGCGCAGGCCACGCATGCTGTTACGGGCAGAAATCGGCGTGGTGTAGCCCACCGGATCGGCAAAAGCGTCAACCACCAGACCGGCCGTATCACGTACGGTTCGCGGACCGAACATCGGGATGAACAGGTAGGCGCTGTCCTGATAACCCCACTTGGCCATGGTCTGGCCAAAGTCTTCGTCATGACGCTCAAGCCCCAGTTCGCTGGCAACATCGAACAACCCAAGGATGCCCACCGTGGAGTTGACGAACAAACGTCCCAGATCAACCCCGGCGTTACCAAATTTACCCTGCATGGCGTCGTTGGCACCGATCCAGAGATCGCCGACGTTGCCGAAGAAATTACCCACGCTGGCCTTGACTGGCAGGGGAATTGCCGCATCGTAAGCCTTGGCCAGTGGGCGAGTCAGCACATTGTCGATCGCCTCGTGCACGGCAAACATGGTGCGATTGAAGCCTTCATAGGGATCCTTGGAGACTGATTCACCTGCGTTCGCAGCCAGGCTGCTGGCCATGCAGAGCATCACCATTGCACGTTTCAGATAAGTCTTCATGCTCTTGCTCATTTTTTATCCTGTCCGTCAGCAGCCTTGCTGAAAAGGAATTGACTGATCAATTTTTCCAGAACCACCGCAGACTGCGTCTTGGCAACCGTATCGCCAGGTTGCAGCATGCGTTCATCACCACCGACATCAAAACCGACGTACTGTTCCCCCAGTAACCCGGAGGTGTAGATCGAGGCAAACGTATCCTTGGGAAACTGGAAGCGACCATCGATATTCATGGTCACCACCGCTTCGTAGCTGGCCGGGTCAAAGCGGATATCCGCCACGCGCCCGACCACCACACCCGCACTTTTGACCGGCCCACGGACCTTCAGGCCACCGATGTTATCAAACTTCGCCTTGATGACATAAGTCTCGGCGAAGTTGGCACCGGAAAGATTCCCCACTTTGAGCGATAGAAACAACACTGCCGCAATACCGATCGCGACAAAAAAACCAACCCAGAGGTCCAAAACAGTGCGATTCATGAAGTTCCCCGGAACATGAAGGAAGTAAGGACAAAATCGAGTGCAAGAATGGCCATGGCCGAGGTCACCACCGTACGGGTGATCGCCCGCGAAACGCCTTCGGCCGTCGGAATGGAGTCATAGCCCTCGAATACGGCAATCAGCGAAACGGCAATCCCGAAAACAAAACTCTTGATCACGCCATTCACGATGTCATAGCGAAAATCAACGCTGGCCTGCATTTGCGACCAGAAGGCACCATCGTCGACCCCGATGAAAACCACGCCAATCAGCCACCCACCTAGCACTCCCATCGCCGAAAACAAGGCTGCCAGCAAAGGCATGGAGATCACCCCACCCCAGAAACGGGGCGCGACGACACGGGCAATCGGATTGACCGCCATCATGTCCATCGCCTTCAGTTGCTCGGTCGCTTTCATCAGGCCAATTTCAGCGGTAATTGACGATCCGGCACGCGACGCGAACAACAAGCCCGCCACTACCGGCCCGAGCTCACGGGTCAACGAAAGCGCGACCAGGATTCCCAATGCTTCCGTCGAACCATAGCGCTGCAGCGTTTCGTAACCCTGCAAACCCAGCACGAGGCCGACGAACAACCCTGACACCAGGATGATGAGCAGCGACAGGACGCCGCTGAAGTAGATTTCGCGCAGTGTCAGATTGAAGCGCCGGAACGATGTCCCGGAAAAGACCAGGATGGCCGCCAGGAAGCGCGCCGCGAATCCGAGTCGCCACACCCGGTCGACCGCGGAATGGCCCAGTCGCTGCACCAGCGTACGCAGGTCAGCCATAAGCCCCTCCACCGAGGAATGCATCCCGAATACTTGGCGCCGGATAATCAAATTTCACCGGCCCCTCCACATCCGCATGGACAAACTGGTGGACGAAGGGATCATTCGACGCACGGATCTCATCCGGGGTACCCGCCGCGACGATCTGCCCTTCGGAAATGAAATAGATGTAATCGACCATCAGCAACGACTCCTGAACATCGTGCGTCACCATGATCGAGGTTGCCCCCAGGGCATCATTCAACTTGCGAATCAATTGCCCGATCACGCTCAAGGCAATCGGATCGAGGCCGGTGAAAGGCTCGTCGTACATCATCAGCATCGGATCAAGCGCCACCGCACGAGCCAGGGCAATACGCCGCGCCATGCCACCTGACAATTCACCCGGCATCAGTCCAGCCGCACCACGCAGCCCGACGGCCTCCAGCTTCATCAGCACCAGATCGCGAATCATCGATTCACTCAAATCCGTATGCTCGCGCAAGGGAAATGCCACGTTATCGAAAACCGACATGTCGGTGAAAAGGGCACCAAACTGGAACAGCATCCCCATTTTCCGCCGGGCACGATAGAGCTCGGCGTGGCTCATCCCTGACACTTGCTCGCCCGCCACCAGGACTTGCCCGCCCGTCGGCCGCAGCTGCCCGCCAATGCAGCGCAGGAGCGTCGTCTTTCCACAACCGGAACCACCCATGATGGCCACGACCTTGCCGCGCGGGATCGTCATGTTGATCCCCTGCAGCACCGGACGCCCGTCGTAATGAAAGTGAAGGTCTTGGATATCGACCAGGATGTCGTCAGCCAAGGCTGAAACCCTTGAAAAATGGAGCACGGATTCTAACAGAACTCAGTCAGCTTGCATTTAAATGACATATGCGTAATCATATGTCATTTACAAATTGATGCGAATCCCCCTTGGTAAAAATCCACGCCACCCAATTTCTTCTGATTGCCAGCGCACTGACGCCGCTGTTGACGGCCTGCAATACCGCCCCGACCACCGCCACTGCCGACACACATTTACGGGCGACAGCACGCACATCGCCCAGCGAAATTCCGGACATCGTCACGCAAACCTATCCGACATTGCCCTCAGCCCCTGACAGGCTGAGGCCGCCGACCTTCAGTGTTGCGGTCGACGATGTCCCTGCCAAGGAATTACTCCAGGCGCTGGCCCGTGATGCGGAGATGGACATTGACTTTATGGGCTCAATTCAAGGGCGCGTGTCGCTGAGCGCAAAGCAACAAACGCTGCCCCAAATTTTCAAGCGAATCGCCCGCCTGGCAAACCTGCGCATCGAGATCGGGGATGATCACATCACCGTTCAACCGGATACGCCGGTGCTCCGCCTGTACCCGCTCGACTACGTCAATATCCAGCGCCAGATGAGTGCGACGGTCGCCACAAGCACCCAGATTGCCGGAAACGCAGGAAGCACTGCATCAAATAGTACCCAGGGAAATTCTGGTGGTCAGGGTGACGGCAACCTGCGTATCGACAATCGCTCGAAGAACCATTTCTGGGAGGCACTGGAAAAAAACATTCGCGACCTGCTGCGGGAAAATGACAAGGACCTGCCTGACGGCTCCAGCGAAACACTCATCGAACAGGAAAGCACTCAAACCGGACTGGCGACCGGCATCACCGCACACAACGGCGCTCGAACCAAACCCGGAGGTGCACGCCTCCAGACCACCAACACGCTGACGCCCTATGCCAATCAGCATTCGGGCAATACCGTCATTCGCAAGAACACTTTCCAGGAAGCTGCAAGCGTCATCCTGAATCCGGAAAGCGGCCTGCTCAGCGTGCGTGCCACCCAGCGGCAACACGAACGGATTCAGGAATTCCTCGATCGGGTACTCGGCGCAGCACGCCGGCAGGTGCTGATCGAAGCGACAATCGTCGAGGTCGAGCTCAATGAAGGGTACAAACATGGCATCGACTGGAGCCGTGTGCGCGCCGACGGCAGTGGTTTTTCGGTGACCCGTCCGGCCAACGGCACATTGAACGATGCCAGCGGCAGCGCCTTCAGCCTTGTTTTCAAACAACTGGCCTCTCCGCTCAACCTTGTCGCCGCCGTCGACCTGCTACAGGCCTTCGGCACGACCAAGGTGCTGTCGAGCCCCCGGCTCTCAGTCTTGAACAACCAGACAGCCCTCCTCAAGGTGGTGGAAAACATCACCTACTTCAGCGTGAAATCGGATACCACGGTTTCTGCCAATGTCGGCACGACAACCGCCGTCACCACGACGCCACAATCTGTTTCTGTGGGTCTCGTCATGTCGGTGACGCCGCAAATCAGCGAAAGCGGCAGTGTGATGCTCAACATCCGCCCGACCATTTCCAGCGTTTCCGACTGGAAACAGGATCCCAATCCGACCAATGTCGTCGCCAACTTCGTACCCCAAATCAGGACACGCGAAATCGAGTCGGTGATGCGGGTCGAGCACGGCGACATCGCCGTCCTCGGTGGACTGATGGAGGATCACGCCTCTTACCAGACGAGTCGCCTCCCGTTGCTTGGCAATATCCCGCTGGCCGGTGAACTCCTGACCAAGCGGGACAATGCCAGCCGCAAATCGGAACTGCTCATTTTCCTGCGCCCAACCGTGGTTCGCAGCCCCGCGCTGACGGGCGAGTATTCGGGCTATCAGCCCCTCCTGCCCAGGCAGGACTTCTTCAAAGCGCCGGCCCACGCCCGGCCTTTGCTCCCGATTGAAAGCGCTCACTGATGCGACGCAAAATCCAATCCACCATCATCGTCATTCTGACCATCGCCACTACGTTGACCGCAAACAGCGCCGTCGCTACCGACTGGCGCCCCAAATCGAGTACGAATGCGCTCACGGGACGCGTTCATCGTCATGTCGATCACGCCCCCGATACGCAGTATCAAGTTGCACTCAAACTGCTGATCGAGGGCAATCTCGAGGCAGCCAAGGCAAAACTGCTCGATCTCCTATCGGCCAACCCATACGACACCCGGATTTTGCTGACACTGGCCATCATCGCCAGCCAGCATGGGGATGAGGCCACGGCAGCGCATTTGCGAAAACGTGCATTTACAGCCAATCCGCTGGATGGCGAGACGATTGCGGCTTACCTGCCACGCTCAACACCGGGCACCACCGCAATGTCCGGGATCAAGACTGCCCAGGCCGCCACCCCCGATGTCGCCGCCCTGCACTTTGCACTTGGCGTTCTACTGGCCAACGAATTTCAATGGTCCGGGGCGCGTGAGCAATTCCGGATCGCCGTAGCCCTGGACCCGGGCAACCCTGACACGCACTTCAATCTGGGCATCTGTCTCGAACATGACGGCGAGTCCAGCGGCGCGATTCGGCACTACCAATCGGCACTCGAAGCTCGAAGGACACGCCCGGCCCTATTTCCCTCGGATCAGGCCCACCAACGACGACGCGCGCTGGCCCTGCCGGTAGCCAAGGGAGATTAAATTGACCGGCATTGCCACGCCGCCGACACGACTCGGTGATCGGCTCATCGCAGCGGGTCACCTGACCACGGACCAGCTTCAAGTTGCACTGCATGAACAATCGGTCCGAAATGAGTCGCTGGGACGCTTGCTGCTGCAATTCGGTTTCATCAATGAAACGACACTGACCGATACCTTGGCCCACCAGCAGGGTCACGCAGCCGTTCGACTGAGCGACCGTGAAATTCCCGGCGAAACGCTTGCGATGATTCCCGAATCCCTTGCCCATCGTCATCGCCTGATTCCACTGAGCCATCATCAAGAGCAAAAAATGCTTGCCATTGCGATCGCGGACTGTCGCAACCTGATGGCAATCGATGAACTGCGCACCCGCCTGCCCGCCGGGTACCGACTCGAAACCCATCTGTGCGGCGAGAACGAAATTCTTCGCGCGATTACGCAGCACTACGGTCGACACGGAAAAACAGACCGATTTGTCGCCGACAGTGCGCTGCCACAGGACTGCAATACCTTTCTGGAGAAATTGCTGAGCGAAGCGCTTGGCCAGAACGCCTCGGATATCCATTTCGAACCGGAGTCCGCCTTCCTGAGGATTCGTTACCGGATTGACGGCCGACTCCGCGAGTGTCGAGCCCTGCACGCTAGCCACTGGCCGGCGCTCTGCGTTCGACTCAAGGTACTTGCCGGCATGAACATCGCCGAGTCCCGAGCCCCTCAGGATGGCCGGTTCAGCTTGTCGTTACTCGGCCGCCAGATCGATTTCCGTGCGGCCAGCCAGCCGACACTGCACGGCGAAAATATCGTTCTGCGTTTGCTTGACCGCGAGCGCGGCATCGTCCCGCTGGATCGTCTGGGACTGACCGATACCCAGCGCAGGCAACTCGACCGCATGATCGCCCGCCCGGAAGGCATGATCCTGGTCACCGGCCCGACCGGTAGCGGGAAAACGACCACGCTGTACTCCATCCTCGACCATCTGAACGACGAGTCGGTCAATATCATGACGCTCGAAGATCCGGTCGAGTACCCGATTCCGCGCATTCGCCAGACTTCGCTGAACGATGCCGTCAAACTCGACTTTGCCAGCGGCGTGCGTTCGATCCTCCGCCAGGATCCAGACATCATCCTGATCGGTGAAATCCGTGATTCGGAAACTGCGACCATGGCATTCCGGGCGTCCATGACCGGTCATCAGGTTTTTGCCACCCTGCACAGCAATTCAGCGATTGGCACCCTGCCCCGACTGATCGATATCGGACTCAGCCCGGAGTTGATCGCTGGCAACCTCGTCGGCATCATCGCCCAGCGCCTCGTCCGCCGCCTCTGCCCCCACTGCGTGCAATCCCGGCCAACGACATCCCGACAGGAGGCACTTTTTCGGCACGCCGGCCTGCCGTCGTCGAGACAAATCCCGATCGCCGGAGGCTGCCAAAACTGCGATTTCCAGGGCTACCAGGGACGACTGGCCATCATGGAACTCTTGCGCCCCGACCCGACCATCGACGACCTCATCGCCCAGCGCGCACCCCACCGGCAACTGCTTTCTCACCTTGCAGCACAGGGCTTTCGCAGCCTGCGTGACGATGGTCTCGAACGCGTCCTGCGTGCCGAAACCACGCTCGACGAGCTGTCCCGCATCGTCGACCTCGCTTACCCGTCTGAGACATGATCTACCGCTATACCGCACTCGACGCCCAAGGGCAGCGTTGCCAGGGACAGTTGATCGCCAACGACACCAACGAAGTCGCCAGTCGTCTGCGTGATGCCGGGCTGGAATTGATCACCGCATCGCGCGCCCGGCAGTGGCATCTACAGCGACTGAGTCGTCGCGAACTGATGCATTTCTGCTTTCAGCTTGAGCAACTGACAGACGCCGGCATCCCCCTGCTCGAAGGACTGAAGGATTTGGCCCAGGATCAGACTCAGGGTCAGCTCCGGCTACTCCTGGCAGACATCATTCACCGGATCGAACATGGCGACCTGCTATCGCGGGCCCTGAACCGCCACCCGGAAGATTTTCCGCCAATTTTTGTCAGCCTCGTGGCCGCTGGAGAAGCCAGCGGCCTGTTGCCCGAAATCCTTCAGGCCATCGGCGACAACCTCAAATACGAGGACGAACTGGTTGCCCAAACACGAAAAGCGCTGCTTTATCCGGGATTTGTCCTGCTTGTCGTCACGCTTGTCACCACCTTTTTACTGCTGGTCATGGTGCCCCAGTTGAAGCACTTCGTGACCCAGATGAATACGCCACTCAATCTGCCAAGTCGACTCCTTTTCCTGGCTTCCGAGTATTTGCTTGCTGCTGGCGCCTGGAGCCTGCTATTTCCTGGCACCTTGGCCGTAATCATCGTCACCGCCACTCAACATCCTGGATTACGTCAATCGCTGCAAGGCCTCCTGAACCGCCTTCCGGTGATCGGCAAACTGCGACGCGACATCAACCTGAGCCGATTCTCCGCCACGCTGGCGCTGCTCTACGGAGCTGGCATCCCCGTGCTCGACGCACTGCAACATACCCGACAAACACTGTCCGACCTTCAACTGAGCCGGGCCGTCAGCGACGCCCAAAAAGCGATCCATGGTGGGTTGGGCATCAGTCAGAGCTTCACCGCCACGGGCGCTTTTCCGCCACTCGTGACCCGCATGCTGCGGATTGGCGAGCAAACCGGCGCCCTGGACCGAGCACTTCAGCATATCGCCCGCCTCTATCAGCGGGATGCCAGGGACGGCATCGGTCGCCTGCAGACGATGATTGAACCGACGTTGACCGTGTTGCTCGGCGCCATTCTCGGCTGGATCATGATGGCGGTTCTCGGTCCGATCTACGATGTCATCAGCCAGGTCAGGGTATGAGTTTCCACACCTTGCTCCACCTTCAATCCGGCCGGATTGAGCTCTACCGACTGGGAAAAGCTCATCGCCTTCATCTGCGCACATTCACCGACGATCCAAGCGGGCGAGCCGAATGCTGCCACCATCTCAACCAGGCGGAGACGCGGGACATCCTGGTACTGACGAGCACATTCCCCGAGCACTGTCTCAGCGATTCGTGGCCGCAACTCCGCCACGGAGAACGAAAGGCCTGGATCACCCGACGCTGCACCCAGCACTTCGGCGAAACAGGCTGGGTCCGCACCACCCAATTCACACCCACCGGCAAGTCGACCGGACAGCGCTTGCTCATGCAGGGCCTCCCAGGCCATCAAGACCTTGACTGGCTGACGAACGACCTGAAATCCATTGTCGCGATCACCACCCCGACACTCCTTCTGGCGAAGTACTCGGGCGACACGGACCCCGGGGCAATACCGCAGTTGCTTTATTACTGTGATGCACAAACGCTGCATCAAATCCTGGTCTATGCTGGCGAACCCTGCTTCATCCGACACAGCCCCCTGCCGCCGACTTCAAACGAGTTTCTGCAACACTGGATCGAACAGGAAAATCACGCCCTGCGGGACTATCTGCTGACCCAGTCGTGGATCCCGGCAGGTCACTCCGCTCCGATTGTGTCGCGCGAAACATCGATTTACGAAAACATCGACAGCCATTGCCTCGATCTGATCACCCGCGGAAAAGATATTCCATGCCTGAGGACACTCAAGGGCCATACCCGCTTCAGGTTTAATCAACGCCATCGTTGGCTCCAATACATCCTGCTCGTGGCAGCCACGCAGTTAATGGCATACAGCCTTTTTCAATGGCAAACCGCCGAAGCGCTCGCCGCAGAACCCTTGCCCAACTCGAATCTCCAACCCACTGGACAGCCCGTCGCGCTTCACGGCATTGAACAGCACGAAATCACCGCGCTCGCCACGCAAATTCGCGCCTTACCCGAAGCACGCCAGCCCGGCACCGACCTCAATCTGGTCTCGAACGCACTTGAGCAATGCCCGGCTCTCACTCTGGAATACCTCAAATGGGAAACCCGAGACGACCACGTGAAAACGCGTATCGAGGCTACTCTGGGCAGGGAGCATTCACTGTCACACGCTGAGGCGCAGATCTGCTTCGATCAATTCCTGGCTGGGCTCAACGTCGACCGCAAGATCGAACTCAAGGTGGAGAAAACCCCCTTCGACGCCCAGCGTGGCGTGCTTTCATCCCAAGCGTCGTTGTTTCAAAGCACCACGATCAGCATCGAACTGAAGCGCAGCCTGTGACCATGACCCACCGGCTTCCCCGTCGCTCACTTCTTTGCCTGATCTTGTTTGCTGCTGCCTGCCTGACAACCTGGTTGGCCACCACTCACCGAGACAGTCAGGAAAAGGAAGCGCAGGCGACACATCGTTCGCATTTGCAGAAACAGGCCACTCGGGAAAACGAAGCGCGCCGGCTTCAGGCACAACAAGCAGACCATGACCTTCTGGCCTCGGTACTTCTCAGCGGACACTTGCATCCCTTCGATCCAGAAGTCGGCCGCCAGCAACTTGAACAGATCCTCCGCCAATTACCAATCGGTAATTTGACGTATGAATTTGGCCCGCCGACTCGCGCCCAAACCGAGGGCCCAAGCCTCTATTACCGTTCGCTGAAAATTTCGGTGAGCATTCTGCACGAGGCAGTATTTCTCGCCTTGCTTGAACGAATCGTCAGCACAAGCCCGGCACTGGTCAGATTGAAGCAATGCCAACTCAAGCCAGCCGGGATTCCGGACATTCCATTGATGTCACTGCAGGCGGAATGTGAACTGGACTGGGTGACACGATGACCTTACGTCCTTTTGTTGCCTCTCTCGCAACGCTGCTGACATTGCCAATGGCCAGTGCGGCGCCAGCGCCGGACATGAAAATTTCCGGACGTCTTTTTCTGACGCCCATACAACGCAGCGAGCTGGACACACATTGGGAACAGCGACAGGCGCGAAGAGTTCAGGGCGAAATTCTTCGTAACGACGGCAAGCGAACACGCTGGGTCGATGGCCAAATGGAAATCACCCCGGCCAAACCGTCGACCGCAGGCCGATGAACTGAATGAAAATGCGCCACGTTCGCCCCCGGCAAAACGGCTTTCTGGCATTGACCCTGATGCTGATCCTGTTCCTGGCGACGGCCGGCATCTGGATGCGCCCGATATCGGCCGGAATTCAACCCGGCAACGATGTCACTCAGCAGCACCTGCAACTCGCCAAGACGGCCCTGATCGCGCGAGCAGTGAGTGATGCGAATCGGCCCGGCAGCCTGCCCTGTCCCGACCTGCTGACCAATGACAGCGGACTGAGCAACTATCCCGGCGATGGAAAGTCGGACAATCTGACGCGCAACGACTGCCCGACTTATCTGGGGTGGTTACCTTGGGCCACGCTTGACCTGGGCGACCTGACCGACGAGCACGGCCAACATTTCTGGTATGCGTTGTCACGCAACTTTCGTGATGACGACAACGCACCGCCCCTCAACAGCGAGATCACAGGCCAGCTCGGCGTCGATGCCAGCACGGACATTGCCGCCATCATTTTTTCTCCGGGTCCGCCTCTCCCCGATCAAAATCGCCCTTCCCATACGCCCGCCGATTACCTCGAAGGCAGCAATGCCGATGGCGATGAAATCTTTGTCAGTGGCCCGGCGGATGCCCATTTCAATGACAGGTTGATCCTGATCACTCGTCAGGAGCTGCTGGCAGCCGTCGAGCAGCGGGTCATCAATGGCGTTCGTAGCTGCCTGAGCCAACACGCCACCATGACCGCCAAACAGGCTTTTCCCTGGCCAGCACCATTCAGCAGCGTGCTGCAACGCGGTCACTACGGCAGTTATTTTGGCCAGATTCCGCTTACCCAACCCGGCAGCGGACCACAACAGGCTCTCGGCGAACAAACTCGCACCTTGACCGCACTGCAATCTCAACTACCCAAAACCGTCAGCCCTGACATGAATAGCAGCCTCATCGATACGCTGGAAATGCGAATCAGCGCCCTTGAAGCTTTTGCCGATCAACTCTACGTCGTCACCAAAGACATCGCCCTGCAGGCGGGCAGCATCTACACCGCGCTGGGCAAAATCGATGCCCAATTTATTTCGGCGGAATCGAACGGACGGATCAGCGTGACCGAACGAAGTTCGCTTCGCACCGCCAGCGAAGCACTTCTGCTCTCGATAGAGCCGCTCCGCCAAGCCATTGTCGACAGTGGCATCGATCCCTTTCCAGAAGAGGTACTCGTTCTCGCCGAACGCCTGTCGCCCCTCCTGGCCACCGCCATTTTGCAAGCGGAGCAACCCTTGAGCGCCGAACTGCAGTCAACCATTCACGTCATCGAGGGATTGCTGCGTCGTGGTAGCTCAAGCAATTCGAGCATCGCAGATGCGCTCACAAGCACCCGCAACCTGTCACAAGCGACCGTATCTGCAGTTAATGCCGCCAGTGATCCGGTGCAGCGACAACAGGCTTACACATTGATGAGTGACCTGATCAGCGCCTTGAGAATGCTTAACAGCACGATTCTTGGCCAAAGGAATATCAGCCATCCCCCAGTCTCAAGCGGTGACCACGTCAGCCTGGAAAGCCTCGTCAAGTTGGCTGAGGATTTCCGATCCTCACTCAATGTGTTTGCCAGCGTCACCACCCGCACACAAGCCGAGATGATTCCCTATGCAGAAAATTTGCGGCTTGCTGCGGTCGACCTGCTTCCCTGGGTCGAAATGCTGCAGCGTCACTCAGCCACGCTGTCGAGCCTCGCCCGCAAATCGCCAACCGCGACCAAAACCCAGGAAAACAGTGAATCAACCTACCAGACTGCACGCTCGGCCCTCGACAGCATCAACTCAAGCAGCGGTCTTCGCGCCAAAATGGACGCCTATCTGGCAGCGCCAACGCGTACCGACAAACAGGCTGCCGCCAATAGTGCCTTGCAGGCAACCGCACAAAAATCGGACACCCTGACCAACAGTCTGGCAATGCTGGGCGGCAGCCTGAACAGCAGCACGGCCCAAGCCTTCCCGATGATCTGGCAGCACCCGTCATGCACCTTCCTGCAAACCTATAGCGATCGATCAAGCTGGTGGTCGACTCACCGCTGGGCGGAAACCATTTTCTATCAGTTCTCGTCACCTTCCCTGCCAGCCACAAACGGACTGCGAATCAACGATCGAGGCAATTACCCGCTGATTGTGCTGAGTGCTGGCAAAACATTGGTTTCACAGGACAGAGCATTACGCCGAAGTCAGGAATATTTCGAAGGCAGCAACGCTTCCGAGTCTAAAAACGGCGACGCACTCACGCCCGATCAGGCACTGGAGCTTCGTCCTGTCGGTCGCAATTTCAATGACCGGATCGCTTTCTGAAAATCGTGAAACACAAGCCACGCCAAAACGGCATCAGCCTGCTTGAACTGAGTATCGTGCTTTGCATCGTGACGCTGCTCGGCACGGGGGCACTGTTCAATCTTTCCGCACACGTCGAACAACAACGGAGACAGGATGCAATCAAGCAACTTGCAGAGATCCGGGAACTGATCCTCGGTTTTGCGCTGAGCCAAGGTCGCCTTCCCTGCCCGGCCAGTCCGGCGCTCCCCAATTCAGACAGTACGGCAGGCCTCGAGGACTGCACGCGTCAGCATGGCGTTCTGCCCTGGATCACGCTAGCGACGCCGGAAATTGACCCGTGGGGACATCGCCTGACGTATTTCGCCAGCAATCGATTTACAGGCACTCCGCAAAGCCCGGGAGGATCGAGTTTTGACCTAGACACGACCGGCAACGCGAATGTCCTCGACACGACCGGAAAAACAACGGCCTCCGCAATTCCGCTGATCGTTCTCAGCCATGGACCCAATGGCTTGGGCGCATACCAGGCCAACGGCGAGAAACTCGGCACGCCTTCGGGCAGCGAACTTGAAAACAGCGATGCCGATCTCACTTTCATCCAGGTAACTCCGGGCGTTGCCAGCAACGATGACCTGTTGACGTGGATCAGCGCCGATCAACTTAAGGCAAGGCTCGTTACAGGTGGTCGACTGCCCTGAAGGCGCAAAATTGATTTTTTTCAATGATATAATCTAGGGTTCTCCGGAACAGATTGGATCGTGGTCATGGCCAAAGCAAAAGATACCGCTAAGGAAACCCCGAAAGCCCGCAGCAGCAAGGCCAAGGAAAAAGCTGCCGAAAAGGCCCTTCTCGAAGGCGCAATTGCGGAAACCCCCGAACCGCTTGACGCCGAGGCGCGCAAGACACGCCTCAAGGCCCTGATCAAGCTCGGCAAGGAACGCGGTTACCTGACCTACGCGGAAATCAACGACCACCTGCCGGACGATGTCGTCGATGCCGAGAGTATCGAAGCCATCATTTCCACCTTCAGCGACATGAACATTCAGGTCTTCGACGAAGCTCCGGCCGCCGAAGACCTGCTCATGTCCGACACTGCAGCCGCTGCCGCCGACGACGAGGAAGTCGAGGAGCAGGCCGAGCAAGCGCTGTCCACGGTCGATTCCGAGTTTGGCCGCACGACCGATCCGGTCCGGATGTACATGCGCGAAATGGGCTCTGTCGAACTATTGACCCGCGAAGGCGAAATCGAGATCGCAAAGCGGATCGAAGACGGCCTGAAGCACATGATCATCGCGATCTCGGCTTGCCCGACCACGATCGCCGACATTCTCGACATGGCCGCCAAGGTCGAAACCGAGGAAATGCGGATTGACGAACTGGTCGACGGCCTGATCGATCCGAATGCCGTCGAGGAAGAACCCGCGGCCGAAATGACCGAGGAAGAGGAACTCGAGGCGACGGAAGACGACGAGGAAGACGAGGACGGTAGCGGCGGCGCTGCATCCGCCTCCTTGCTGCAACTTAAAATGGATTCACTGGAGCGTTTCAACACCATCAAGACCCTGCACACAAAGATGCAGAAGGCGTTGGCCAGCAAAGGCACACAGGACAAGACCTACATCAAGCTTCAGGGACAACTATCCGAAGAACTGATGGGCATCCGCTTTACCTCACGTGCCATCGAAAAACTCTGTGACAGCGTGCGCGGCATGGTCGACCAGGTACGCGGCTCCGAGCGAAAAATCCAGCAGATTTGCGTTGACCGCGTAAAGATGCCGCGGCCACATTTCATCGACAAATTCCCCGGCAACGAAACCAATCTGGACTGGGTCGATGGCGAAATTTCTGCCGCCCCCAAGACCTACGTTGCCATCCTGACCCGCAACGCCCCGGACATCAAGGAACAACAGAAGAAGCTGATCGCCCTGCAGGAACGTATCGGCATCTCCCTGAAAGAACTCAAGGACATCAACAAGCAGATGTCCACCGGCGAAGCCAAGGCTCGCCGCGCCAAGCGCGAAATGACCGAGGCCAACCTGCGCCTGGTCATCTCGATCGCCAAGAAATATACGAACCGCGGCCTGCAGTTCCTCGACCTGATCCAGGAAGGCAATATCGGCCTGATGAAGGCCGTGGATAAATTCGAATATCGTCGCGGCTACAAGTTCTCGACCTACGCCACATGGTGGATTCGCCAGGCGATTACCCGTTCGATCGCCGATCAGGCGCGCACCATCCGCATTCCGGTGCACATGATCGAAACGATCAACAAGATGAACCGC
>JACCDQ011077475.1_pt1 | contig 16449 bp, 16 predicted proteins | sample 7446031 | NCBI WGS metagenome assembly JACCDQ01 (sample SAMN15323442, study PRJNA562643) | freshwater metagenome | isolation source: river surface water | place: USA:Blue River Watershed | collected 2017-08-17
AAGGACATACCGTTCTAGGACCGGGCGCCATGACCGGCACTGAAGGGCTCAACCCTGAGTTGTTGCTCAAACTGGTCAACACCCGGATGCCCTACGGCAAATACGAGGGCAGGGTGATTGCCGATCTGCCCGGGCACTACCTCAACTGGTTTGCACGGGAGGGGTTTCCCAAAGGGGAGCTGGGGAAGTTGCTGGCCTTGATGCAGACCGTGGACCACAACGGCTTGTCTCACTTGTTGGGGCCGTTGCGGGGGCAATCTGAGCAGTGACTCATATTGGCGAAAGTGACCCATCCAGTGCCATCACGCTGGCACCAAGACCACATCCGCAACCGGCCTGGCGATACAAGGCAAGCAATAGTTGGCCGCTTTTTCTTCGGCACTCAGGCCGGGCCAGGGGATGTCATAAACCACCGCACCCTCGAGCAGCCGCGCCAGGCACGTGCGGCAGGTGCCATTGCGGCATGACACGGGCCACTCAATTCCGGCTGCTGCCATCGAGCGAAAGAGGCTCTGTTCGGCGGATGCCTCGAAACATTCCCCGGTGTCTGCCACCCTGCCGGATATCGCAGCACGGCTTTCTTGCAAGGCAATGGACGGCCTCATGCGGTACCCCAATTTCTGAATCTGATCAGATACTACAGTGGCAACAGGCTTTCGCACAAAGCGAGCTCGACCAAGCAACAACCGCCCTGTATCAAATTCAATCAACCCCTGCAAAGCGGCTGTCAGATGCTGTTCCGAAACACCAAGTAGGCCAGCCCTGCAGCAAGCAGCCAGACGGCAATCACAAGCGCCACACCCGCCTTGCTGCGAGGCTTGCGGCCTTGCGCTTGCAGCCATTCATCCGCTTGTCGGCGGCAGTCGTGCAAAACATCCTCGGGCAGCAGCTGGACCGTGAGCCAAATAAGTGCGGGCAGCAAAAGAACGTCATCCACATACCCAAGAACGGGAATGAAGTCTGGAATCAGGTCAATCGGGCTCAGCGCATAGGCCACCACAAAGCCGCCCAAGGCTTTGGCATACCACGGCGTTTTGGGGTTCTTGCCAGCAAACCAAAGGGTCAGCCCATCGCGCTTCACGCGCTTGGCCCAGGCCTTCAGACTTTCACCCAGCGACATTGTTGGTTTCCTTGAGGCCACACACCCTTGATTGAATCAGTTTGATGGGTCCGTGGTTGCAGTCAGTCGCTCACACCATGCGATTGACCTGGGTGCCCACAGGCCCCGACGAGGCCAAGGGCAAGTTGGCCGGGATGGCCGGCAACAATGCCGCAGCGGCGCTGGTTTGCAAGTCCAGTGACTTTTTGAGCACCGACACTTGGACCGCCTGCACCGCTTGCGCCTGCTGCATATCGACTGCTGCGTTCACGAGGGCTGTGGGTGACACGTCCATGGGGTTCCTTTCGGAGGAGGTATCTTGATTATCGGCACTCATCAATGAGGGTCAAGGTTTTCTATTCAACCCGTACAGGTTGTGTCAACATCACAATCCGGTTACATTACAGCCGCTGCAGCCATTTTGCTTTCCTGCGCTGCAGCTAGGTTTGAACTGGGCAGCGGTACCCCAACACCGCACACCTCCACCGAACCCTGGCACTCAGGGCGTTTCTCGGGTGGTCTGACTTCCTCTTTCGGCAAGCTTTCTTGAGCGACTTCTTTTGCAGTCGCTCTGGCCTGTGTTGCGTTGCAGCAAGCAGCGGACATGGCCTGTATTTCAATGGTTTCAATGTCTTCTGCTGTTCCCCGCGCATTTGCCGCTGGCAAATTTCACATCACGCCCTTGGCCCGCTTGCACGCTGGCGGCCACCACACCGCCTCTCTTTCCATCCGCCGGGGAAAGGGAAGCCAGACACACGACCGGGTTTACACCTTCAAGCCGGCATTCAAAACCCACGAAAGCGCGCTGATGTACGCCACCGCGCTGGGGCGCTACTGGTTGATCAACCCGGATATGTTGGGCTGACCTTTCCAGCAACGACCCATGCCTGGGTCAATCACTCCCCGACACGCGGCCGCGCCCCTGTTTGATTTGTGAACGGTTGGCCTTGCCCGCCAGGCGCTGCTGCTGGGAGCCCCAGCTGGGCCGGGTGGGTTTGCGGACTTTGCGCACACCGGCCACGCTGTCCACCAGGGCCTGCAAACGCGCCAGCGCTTCGGCCTTGTTCTGCTCCAGGCTGCGGCTCGATTGCGCCTTGATCACCACCACCCCCTCGCTGGTGATGCGTTGGTCGTTCAGGGCCAGCATCCGAGTTTTGACCTCATCGGGCAAGCTGGAGGCCACCACATCAAAGCGCAGGTGCGCCGCGTTGGACACTTTGTTGACATTTTGCCCACCGGCCCCTTGGGCGCGGATGGCGGTGAATTCCACTTCGGCGGGGTTGATGGGCAACATGTGGGTGGCAGCTGGTGGTGAGAAGGTGGGAGCAGGAGCCCAAGCCTAAATCGTGACATCTCGGACCAAAAACAACGGGTGCCGTTTTGAGTCTATGTAATCATCCGAGAAGTGACAAGCAAGGAGACCGCCGGTGGGATTTCCCAACAACGGTGTGCCCGGACCGATGTTTTTTCGCATCAGCCCGCCCCGCATGCCAAAAACATATATCGAGCGAAACACCGAAAATGTGTCCGTTCAAGACCATGGACTGCGCGCAGCGGTTATACAGGCACCGGCCGGTTTTGGTAAGACCTTTCTGCTTTCTCAGTGGCGGCGCAAATTTCTTGAGCGCGGCTGCGTCGCGCCGTGGCTGGCCATCCAGCTTGGCGATGACGCGCGACAACTGTTGCATGCCCTGACGTATGGTGTGCGGCTGGCAGCGGCCCGGCCCACTTTTGGCCATACTTTGCTCCATGGCTCAAGCGCCGATGTGCTCGGGCATGCCACCACCTTTCTTTCCGAGATCACCTACTTCGGTTTACCTACCGTGGTGTTTCTTGATGACGTTGACCGTTTGTCTGCGGATGGACGGGAAATCGTCTCTTACCTGGTGCGAAATGCCCCTGCCAACCTGCAGGTGATATTGACCGCACGCAGCGAGTGTGAACTGGGATTGCAAGAGCTGGTGGCCTATGGCGGTTGCCAAGTGATTGGAGCCTCCGCCTTGCGCTTCAATCTTGAAGAAACATTGGACTTGGTGGCTTTGAGGTTGGGCAAGGGCATAGACCGCGATGTGGTTGCAAGGCTGCACCAAGTCATAGAAGGTTGGCCTCTCGGGCTTCAATTGACGCTGGCCATGGTGGGTCGCAGTCCACACCCCTTGAAGTCGTTGCAGAAGCTGTTGGCGCAAGGCCTCGCACATGAAAGCGATTTGGTGGGGCATTTGTTGTCACAGCTGGCGCCCAGCGACGTGAGCTGGTTGACCCTGGTTTCGTGTCTGGACCACCTGTATCCGGATTTGTGCAAAGTGGTAACCAACGTCCCCACTATTGCTCAACACCTGGAGCGCCTCGCTGCCGAAAGCACGGCACTGGTGCAGGTGGAGGGCGGTGAATGTTACCGATTGCACAACTTGGCCCGTCAGTCTTTGGCGGAGCGCTTTGTGACGTTGCCCAAGGAAGAACAACTGCAGGTACATGCCCGGGCGGCTCGGTGGTTCATGGGGCACGGTCAATTGGATATGGCCGCTTTGCATGCGCTCAAAGCAGGCGACAGCGCACTGGCTTATGACTTGGCTGAGCGCAGCTTGTACGAGTCTTTGATGATGCGCGGCCAGCAGACCCAGGTGGTCGATTGGCGCGAAAGGTTGCCCAAAGAGGTGATCGACGACCGCCCACAGTTGGGCTTGGCTGTCGCCTGGTCATTGGCATTGAGCGAACGGCATGAAGAAGCCCAAAAAGTGGTCAATCGTTTGTTGAGCTTGCCTGCCGTGAACGATGAATTGCGCTGTGAATGCGCGTTGATATTGAGCGGTGCGGCCATCTATGCCGATGACCCAGACCGGTTCATGGCTTTGCACCAACCGTGGGCCGAAAACCCGCCACTGACGCAGCCAGCTTTGCAACACATACACCTCAATCGAAGCGCATACATCACGCTCATTCAGGGCAATCCATCGCTGGCACGGTTGAAACTTCAGCAAGGCCCAAGTATCGCGCCCAACACCATGCAAGGCTATCTGGGCCAATGGGGGGAACTGGTCCTGGGGTTGACTTACCTGTGGGAAGGGCAGGTATTGTTGGCCGAAAAAATGCTCCAGCCGACGCTGGCGCTGGCAGATCAAGACCACGGCAGGCGCAGTCCGTTTTCGTGCATGTTGGCATCGTTCCTGGCCGCATCGTTGTGGGAGCAGAACCGCCCGGTCGACGCGGTCACGTTGCTGGCGGACCGTCTGGATGTGCTGGAGCGCCACGGCATGCCCGAGGCGGTGCTGTTGGCCTACCGAACGTTGTCTCGGTCGGCGATGCATGAAGGGCAAGAGCACCGCGCCATCGAGCTGCTGGAGGCCATGTATGCACTGGGCGTGTCCAGGGGCATGCCGCGCTTGTGTCTGGCGAGTTTGACCGAGCAAATACGCATGCATGCCCGGCGTTACCGGACCGAGACTTGCAAGCAACTGTATGTGGAGGCCTCGGCTTTGGTGGTTGCCGAGTCGGCGCACCACGGTGATCTTTGGCAAAAGTCTGCTGAGTCGCTGTTGCGGCTCGCCCAAGGGTATTCGGCGCTGGCCGGGCGGCGCTGGCGCGAGGCGAACGATGCTTTGACGTTGGCTTTGGGCGAGGCCAGTCGATTGAAAATGGGGCGCCTCAAAATCGAGATTTTGGGGTTGAGGGCATTTGCTCTGGACCAATTGGGTGAACAGGCGCAAGCCATGTTCCAAGAGGCCATGGACTTGGCCCAAACCTACGGCCTGACACGTGTGTTTGCAGATGCGCACCCCGACCTGGGCGAGTGGGTCAAACGCATGAAACTGCCTGGTACGGAGCCCCAGTTGCAGCGCTCGACAGCGCCAACATCCGTGGCAACAGTTCCCAAAGCGCCTTCGAGTGTGGCGCTCACGCCGAAGGAAAGGGAGGTGATTGAGCTTTTGGGCCGAAACCTGTCCAACAAAGAGATTGGCTTGGCCCTTGCAGTGGGTGAAGAAACAGTCAAGTGGCACATGAAGAATTTGTTCACCAAGCTGGATGCCGGTACCCGCAAGCAGGTTTTGGCACGCGCGCGTTTGTTCGGGCTGGTGTCTGGTTGAGCCACACCCCCCTCCATAAAGGGGGGGGCAAAGGGGGGCGTTGTGGCTATTCTTGGCGACACGAAGGCCTTGCACAGCAAGGCACTGAACAGGAGACAAGACCATGACAACCTCAGAAAGACCGTTGCCCCAGGGGCTGACCACCCTATCCGGCGCCATGCAGGTTCATCCCTTGACCTGCGCCATTGGGGCAGAAATCAGCCATGTCGATTTGGGTCGGGCGTCACGAGACGCCGGTTTGATGGCAGAGATTCGTTCGCTGCTGTTGCAGCACAAAGTGCTTTTCTTCCGCGATCAAGACATCACCCGGGCCGAGCACGTGGCGTTCGCCCGCTATTTTGGTGAACTCGAAGACCACCCCGTGGCCGGCAGCGATCCAGATCATCCGGGTTTGGTTCGCATTTACAAGACTCCCGACACCCCCAACGACCGCTACGAAAATGCCTGGCACACCGACGCCACTTGGCGCGAAGCTCCGCCGTTCGGCTGCGTGCTGCGTTGTGTCGAATGCCCACCGGTTGGCGGTGACACCATGTGGGCCAACATGGCGCTGGCCTATGAAAAGCTGCCGCAACACATCAAAGACCAGATAGCGGGCCTGCGCGCCCGCCACAGCATTGAGGCCACCTTTGGTGCGGCCATGCCCATTGAGCGGCGTCTGGCATTGAAAACACAATTTCCCGACGCTGAGCATCCGGTGGTGCGCATCCACCCTGAGACCGGGGAAAAGGTGTTGTTCGTCAATGCCTTCACCACCCACTTCACCAATTTCCACACGCCTGAAAACGTGCGCTATGGGCAGGACTACACCCAAGGTGGCAGTGCGTTGCTGCAGTACCTGATCAGCCAGGCCGCCATTCCTGAATACCAGGTGCGTTGGCGCTGGCAGCCCAACACCGTGGCGATGTGGGACAACCGCTCGACACAGCACTACGCGGTGATGGACTACCCACCGTGTCACCGCAAGATGGAACGCGCCGGGATCATCGGCGACAAGCCGTTCTGATCTTTTTTAAATCCGTTCTCCGGGGCAGTACAGCCCGAGACTTCTTTTCCCTTTGGAGACCGATATGCATTTCCTCGACGGCCATCTTTTTCCTGAAAACCAGGACAAACTCGTTATCACTGCCGCGCCTTACGGGCCCGAATGGATTCCCTCGGATTACCCCGAAGACATCCCCGTGAGCATGGAGGAGCAAATTCAAAAGGCGGTGGACTGTTACAACGCGGGCGCCACCGTGCTGCATCTGCACGTCCGCGAACTCGATGGTAAGGGTTCCAAGCGATTGTCCAAGTTCAACGAACTGATTGCGGGGGTGCGCAGGGCTGTGCCGGACATGATCATCCAGGTGGGCGGCTCGATCAGTTTTGCTCCCGAAAGTGACGGCGCTGTGGCCAAGTGGCTGTCGGACGACACCCGCCACATGTTGGCAGAGCTGACGCCAAAGCCCGATCAGGTGACTGTCACGGTCAACACCACGCAGATGAATGTGACCGAACACATGGAAGAGGCAGACATTGCCGGTACCTCCATCGCCACACCCGAAGGCCGCCGTGCTTACAGCGAGATGATCGTCCCTTCAAACCCTGCTTGGTTTGAGGAGCACATTCGTCGCTTGTCTGCGGCCGGCATCCAGAGCGCTTTCCAGTTTTACAACCTCAACAGTTTTGAGACCGTGGAGCGCCTGATCCGCCGTGGGGTCTACAAGGGGCCGTTGGTGTGCAATTGGGTTGCCATCAGCGGCGGCATGGACGCGCCCAACATCTACAACCTGGCCAACTTTGTGCGTGCCCTTCCTGATGGTGCCATGCTGACGGTGGAAAGCAGCATGCGCAACGTGTTGCCCATCAACATGATCGGCATGGCCATGGGCCTGCATGTGCGTTGCGGCATTGAAGACAACCTGTGGAACCAGGCGCGTACCGAGAAAATGTCAACGGTCAAGCAAATTGAGCAACTGGTGCGAATCGCTCGTGAATTTGGACGTGAAGTGGCGACGGGCAAAGAGGCCCGTGACATTCTCAAAATCGGTGTGTTTTACGAAACCGTGGAAGAAACCTTGGCCGCCAATGGGTTCTCGCCGAACCGCAGGGGTGGCAACCAAGGGTTCTTGCGCAAAGTGGCGTAAAGACAGCGTTTCACACCGCAGGAGGACTGCCGATGCCATCCATTGAACCCACCGTGGTCATCGTTCCAGGCTTGCGCGACCACGTGCAGGACCATTGGCAAACCCACTTGGAACGCACGCTGCGTGCTGTGGGGCGCACGGTGGTTTTGGTTCAACCGATGGGGCGGGAGTATTTGAGCTGCCAGGCACGGGTTGCTGCTCTTGAACAGACCGTGCAGGCGGTTTCGATGCCCGTTGTGCTGGTGGCCCACAGTGGAGGTTGCATTGTGTTGGCCCATTGGGCCCACCAATCGACTGTCGCTCATCGGGTGTTGGCAGCGGTGTTGGCAACGCCCCCTGACTTTGACCAGCCCATGCCTGCTGGCTACCCCACCCGGGAGCAACTGGGTGCAGCGGGTTGGCTGCCTGTACCGCGGCAGGCGCTGTCTTTTCCATCCCTGGTCTTGGCCAGCCAAGACGACCCGCTGGGCTCGTTTGAACGGGTGAGCGGCCTGGCGCATGCATGGGGCAGCGAGGTAGTGGATCTTGGTCGGGTCGGGCACCTCAACCCCGCGTCGGGGTACGGCCAGTGGCCACAGGCTTTGTACTTTGTGAATCGCGCTGGACAAGGCGGCGAATCTGTTACCAACGATCAAACAAGAGGTTGAACATGGCCCATGCCATACGCATCCATGAAACCGGCGGCCCTGAAGTGCTGCGGCTGGAATCCATCGAGGTCGGCGAACCTGGACCGGGCCAGGCCCGAGTGCGCCACAGTTACGTGGCGGTGAACTTCATCGACATTTACTTCCGCACTGGACGCTACCCCATGCCACTGCCCAACGGCCTCGGCTCCGACGCCGTGGGCGTGGTGGAAGCCGTGGGTGAGGGCGTGATGGGTGTAAAGGTGGGTGACCGAGTGGGCTACCTGCTGGGCCCGCAAGGCGCTTACAGCGACGTGCGCGTGATGCCCACCGAGGTGCTGATTCCGTTGCCAGATGGGGTGTCGGACCGCACCGCCTCGGCGCTGATGATGAAGGGCATGACGGCGCAATACCTGTTCCGTCAGGTCTACCCCCTGAAGGGCGGCGAAACCATCCTGTACCACGCCGCCGCCGGAGGCGTGGGGCTGGTGGCTTGCCAGTGGGCCAGGGCGCTGGGGGTGCACATGATCGGCACCGTCAGCACGGACGAGAAGGCCGAGATCGCCAGGGCCCACGGTTGCGAACACGTCATCGTCACCACGCGCGAGGACATCGCCAAACGGGTGCGCGAGATCACCGACGGCAAAGGCGTACCGGTGGTGTACGACTCCGTGGGCAAGGACACGCTGATGGCCTCGCTCGACAGCTTGCAGCCGCGCGGTTCGCTGGTCAGCAACGGCACCAGTTCCGGTCCGGTGGTGGTGGACTCCACCTTGCTCGCGGTCAAGGGTTCGATCTGGATGACGCGCCCAGCCATGATCCATTACGCCACCCCGCGTTCGCACATGCTGGCAATGGCCCAGGAGCTGTTTGATCTGGTGCTGGCCGGCAAGATCAAGGGCGAGCCCAACCAGATTTTTGCCCTGGCCGACGCCGCCGAAGCCCACCGGGCGCTGGAGTCGCGCCGCACTGTGGGTGCGACGGTATTGGTGCCCTGAGCGCCGGTTCGTACCTATAACAACAGGAGACTCCGATGCACCTTCCTCCTTCAGGCCAGCAACCCGGCCAACCCGATACCTACCTGTTTGGTCCGCGCGCGGCCTGGTTCGCGTTCGCCATGACGATGGCTTTGATGGTGTTCGACTACGTCGACCGCCAAGTCATTGTCTCGCTCTTTCCGTACATCAAGGAGGAGTGGGGTCTGTCCGACAAGCAGCTGGGTGCGCTGGTGTCTGTGGTGTCCATCACAGTGGCGTTGGGGGCGCTCCCGGTCGCTTTGGTGGCCGACCGTTTCAGTCGGGTCAAGAGCATTGTGGTCATGGCCATTGCCTGGAGCTTGGCGACCATCACCTGTATGTTTGCCCGCAACTATGCCCAGTTGCTGGCGGCGCGCTCGGTGGTGGGGCTGGGCGAGGCGGGCTACGGCGCGGTGGGTTCGGCGCTGATTGCCAGCCACTTTCCCTCGCGCATGCGCGGCGCTTTGCTGGCTGGCTTCTTCGCGGCAGCGTCCATTGGTTCGGTGTTGGGGGTGATGCTGGGCGGAATCATCGCGGCCCGGTGGGGCTGGAAGGCCGCTTTTGGGGTGGTGGGTGTACCGGGCTTGGTTTTGGCGTTGCTTTATCTGAAGGTGCGAGACTACAAGACCATTGAGTTGGATGCGCCACGCGCTCAGGCGGTGCAGTCGGCCAGCGGTGTGGTGCGTTTCATTGTGCAGGCACTGTCGCGGTCGCGCACCATGCTGTGGGTGTGCGTCGGGGGCGCGGCACAACTGGTGGTGGTATCGGCCGTATGGTCGTGGATGCCGAGCTTTCTGAACCGGGTCCACGGCGTGCCAGCCGATCAAGCAGCCATCAAGGCCGCGTTGGTGGTGCTGTGCGGCGCTGCGGGCAGCGTTGTATGGGGTGCACTGGCTGACCGTGTGGGACGGCGCCATCCCGCTGCGAAGCTGTTCGTCATGGCCGGGTTGTGCATCGGCTCCATGCTGGTTCTGATGTCGGCTTTCGGCATGGGGCAACTGGGTTGGCAACTTTCACCTCAGGCGCAGTTCAACTGGGTTGCCGTGGGCGGGTTCCTGATGACCTGCACCGTGGGACCGGTGACAGCGGTGGTGGTCGATGTGATCCACCCTGGCGTGCGCGCCTCGGGCTGTTCGGTACTGTCGCTGTTTCAAAACCTGTTCGGTCTGGCTGCGGGCCCGTTCATTGCTGGCCTGTTGTCCGACCAATGGGGGCTGACGAATGCTTTGACCCTGACCCCTTTGTTTGGCTTGGTGGCGGCGTTTGCTTTCTGGTACGCGTCGCGCACCTATGCCTCAGACATGCGAAACGTTTGCGAGCAAGGTCTGAACGCCCCGGGGATGGCCCCGCAACCGGCCCAGGCTTGAACCGGCCCATTTATCTTCAAAGGACACGCCATGTACGGTTCCATGCAATCTCAGCCACTGCTGATCTCCAACCTGCTTGTGCACGCCGAGCGCCACCACGCTGAACAGGAGGTGGTGTCCCGCCGGGTCGAGGGGGACATTCACCGCCAGACCTTCCGGGACCTGGCACGCCGTTCCAGGCAAATGGCCAAGGCCGTGCAGGCCTTGGGCGTTGTTCAAGGGGCCCGGGTGGGTACCTTGGCATGGAACGGCTACCGCCACATGGAGCTTTATTACGCGGTCTCGGGCATTGGCGCCGTGCTGCACACCTTGAATCCGCGCTTGCATGCCGACCAGCTCGTCTGGATCGCGGACCATGCCGAAGACGAAGTGCTGTGTTTTGATCTGACTTTTCTGCCGCTGGTGGAAGCGGTTGCGCATCGCGTCAAAACCGTCAAGCATTTTGTGGTGATGACCGACCGCGCGCACATGCCGGTGACCGACAAGATCCCGAACCTGTTGTGCTACGAGGACTTGCTCCAGGCGCAGGACGATCCGTTCATCTGGCCGAGTTTCGACGAGAACACCGCCAGTTCCCTGTGCTACACCTCGGGCACGACCGGCAACCCCAAAGGGGTGTTGTACAGCCACCGCTCCACCGTGCTGCACAGCTACGCGGCCGCTTTGCCCGACGGATTGCAGTGCTCGGCCATGGACACGGTGCTGCCCGTGGTGCCCATGTTCCACGTCAACGCCTGGGGATTGCCCTATGTGGCTTGCATGGTGGGCGCCAAACTGGTGTTTCCCGGCCCCTTCCTGGATGGGAAGTCGCTTTACGAACTGTTCGAGCAAGAGGGTGTGACGCTTTCCGCAGGTGTGCCCACCGTGTGGCAAGGGCTGCTGTCGCACGTGGAGGCGCAGGGCCTCAAGTTCAGCACCATGCGGCGTACGATCATTGGCGGCTCGGCCTGTCCGCCCGCCATGATGAGCGCGTTCCAGGACCGTTACCAGGTTCATGTACTGCATGCCTGGGGGATGACCGAAATCAGCCCGCTGGGCACGGCTTGCGCGCTCAAACCCAAGCATCTGGCGTTGGCACCTGAAGAGCGCATGAAGGTGCAGGCCAAGCAAGGCCGCGTGGTGTTTGGTGTTGACATGAAGATCGTGGGCGAACGCGGCGAGGAGTTGCCCTGGGATGGGCAAGCGTCGGGCGAACTGCTGGTTCGAGGCCCCTGGATCGTGAGCCAATACTTCAAGAGCGAAGACAGCCCCTTGGTGGATGGCTGGTTTCCCACGGGCGATGTGGCGACCATTGATGCCGATGGCTTCATGCAGATCACCGATCGCAGCAAGGATGTCATCAAGTCCGGCGGGGAGTGGATCGGTTCCATCGATCTCGAAAACATTGCCATGGCGCATCCGGCGGTGGCGGCTGCGGCGTGCATTGCCGCACGCCACCCGAAGTGGGACGAACGCCCCTTGCTGGTGGTGGTGCGCAAGCCCAACGCGGACCTCAGCCGCGACGAGCTGTTGCGCTTCTATGAGGGAAAAATTGCGAAGTGGTGGACGCCGGATGACGTGGTGTTTGTGGAGCAGTTGCCTTTGGGGGCGACCGGCAAAGTGTTGAAGCACCGCTTGCGCGATCAGTTCGCGGAACAGTTGGTCGCACCAGCATGACCCCGTTGCTGTCGCTCAAGCACATGCGCACGCTGGCCAGTGGCTTGTTTCCTGGGCTATTGGCCAGTGGGGTGGTGGCTGCTGCGGCCACTTTTCTGGGCGAGCATTACGGCGCACCGGTGCTGTTGTTTGCCTTGTTGCTGGGCATGGCGATGAATTTTCTGTCCAGCAACAGTCCCTGTGTCGCAGGCATCGAATTCACTGCGCGCCACGTGTTGCGCTGGGGCGTTGCCTTGTTGGGGTTGCGCATTTCGTTCGAGCAAGTGGCCGCTTTGGGGTGGGGGCCGGTGCTGATGGTGATCGGGACCGTGGCGTTGACCATTGGGGTTTCGATGCTGGTGGCTCGGTGGATGGGTTTTCAAAGCCTGTTTGGCCTGCTGTCTGGCGGTGCCACGGCCATATGCGGTGCATCCGCTGCCATGGCCTTGTCCGCCGCTTTGCCCAGCCACCCCTTGAAGGAGCGAGCCACGCTGTTCACGGTCATCGGTGTATCTGCCTTGTCCACCGTCTGCATGGTGCTTTACCCCATGCTTGCACGGTGGTTGGGGCTGGATGCCACGGCGGCCGGTGTGTTCATCGGCGGCACCATCCACGATGTGGCTCAGGTGGTGGGGGCCGGTTACAGCATGTCCCCAGAGACCGGGGATGCGGCAACGCTGGTGAAGTTGATGCGGGTGGCCATGCTGCTGCCGGTGATCTTGTTTGCCGCCTTGATCACGCGATTGCGGGGTGGGAGCGACACGGGCGTGCGTCCTCCGCTGCTGCCTTGGTTCGCGGTGGCCTTTGCCGCTTTGCTCGCCATCAACAGTTTCGGTTGGGTGCCAGACGCCGTGCAGCGGGCAGGGCATGAGGCCTCGCGTTGGTTTCTGGTGGCGGCCATTGCTGCGATTGGCATGAAAACCCACATCAAGCAACTGATGGAGGTGGGCATCAGGCCGGTGGTGTTGATGGTGGGTGAAACGGTGTTCCTCGCTGTCTTGGTGATGGTGACGTGGCGTTATGTGTTGGGCTGAAACAGACGACACGTTTGAGCGGTTTGTAGCAACCCCAAGCCCCGCAATGCGGGGCTTTTTTGTGTGGGCAAGGGGTGTGGGGTTTACCCGCAAGGGGGCGGTACCCCCCCACACAAGAGGGGGCCGATAGGGGGGCGCTCTTTGGAAAATTTGGCTGCATTCCACCCATTACACAGGAGACACAATGGCAGCCTCGTCCATTCAAACCCCAGGTTCAATCCGGGTCAGCCCCCACCCCATGGTCCGCACGGCGATTGCCGCTGCAATGGCATCGCTGGTGGGTGCCGGCGCTCAGGCCTTTGAATTCGATAGCGGCAATCCGGACCTCACCGCCCGTTGGGACAACACCGTGCGCTACAACCTGGCCAAGCGCGTCGAGGGCCGTGATTCCAACATTGGAAACAACGCGCTGTCCGATGAAGGAACGTACAGCTTTGATCGTGGTGACATCGTCGCAAATCGCCTGGATCTTTTAAGCGAGCTCGATGTGGTGTACCAAAACCGCATGGGCTTGCGGCTGAGTGCCACCGCTTGGCACGACGCGGCCTACGACGGCAACAGCGGCTCCAACCCTGCTTATGCCAACATTTCCAGCTACCCAGGTCGGCAGTACAGCCCTTTGGTGAACCGCTTGTACAAGGGCACCTCGGGTGAGGTGATGGATGCCTTCGTGTTTGCCAATTTTGACCTGGCTGACGTACCTGTAAAAACCAAGCTGGGCCGCCACACCGTGTACTGGGGCGAATCCCTGCTGTTGGGCGGCAACCTGCACGGCGTGGCCTACGCTCAGAACCCGCTGGACCTGCAAAAAGGCTTTGCCACCCCAGGGGTTGAGGTCAAGGAGTTGTTTCGTCCGTTGAACCAGTTGTCGGTGCAGGCTCAGGTGAGCGACGCCGTGTCGCTCGCCGCCAACTACATGCTGGAGTGGGAATCTGCACGTTACCCCGAAGGCGGTACTTACCTGGGGCCTGTGGACTTTGCTTTCAACGGCCCCTCTCGACAGTATGTGGGTGCGCCTTTCAACACCTTCGTGAACCGAGGCCAGGCATTTGAACCCAAGCAGTCCGGCGAGTGGGGCGCGTCCGCCCGTTGGAGCCCCGATTGGCTGGACGGCACGCTGGGCTTTTACTACCGCAACTTCGCAGACAAACTGCCTCATCTGCTGCGCACGGCAGCAACCACGTACAACACGGTGTACGCCGACAACATCCGGTTGGTCGGTATGAGCCTGTCGAAAAACATCGGTGGCGTCAGCCTGGGTGCCGAAGTCTCACACCGCAACAACACACCGTTGAACAGCCGTGTTTTGCTGGGGCCGGTGGGAGCCGCACCTGCCGTTGGCGACACCTTTGGCGCCCGTGGTGACACCTGGCATGCCTTGGTCAACGCCCTGGGTGTGGTACCCAAAACCGCTCTGTTTGACTCGGCCACCTGGGCGGCTGAGTTGGCCTGGTCTCGTTGGGACAAGGTGCGCAGTGGTGCCCAGTATTTCAACGCGGTCGGTTTTGGTGGGTGTGTGGTCGCTGGTGCGCCCGGCGACAAGTGGGACGGCTGTGCCACGAAGGACTACGTTGGCGTTGCCTTGGCCTTCACACCCACGTGGTTCCAGGTGTTCCCCGGCGTCGACATGACCCTGCCTGTCACTTACGCGGTCGGCGTGAGCGGCAATGCGGCCACCACTTTCGGAGGCAACCAAGGTTTGGGCAACTACAGCGTTGGACTGGGGTTTGACGTGCACCAAAAGCATCGCTTCGATCTGAAGTACATCGACTACCTGGGGCGCTACAAAACGGGCGCCGGACCGTTGGGTCAGCAGGTCAGCAGCACCAACGGGTTGAACACCTACCTCAAGGACCGTGGCTTCATGAGCCTGACCTACAAAACCAGCTTCTAAAAATCTGAGGAGACGAACATGGCAAATCACATCACCCGCATAGCAGCCGCACTGTTGGTTCTGAACAGCCCGGCCTTCATGGCGCACGCTGCCGTGACGGCAGACGAGGCCAAGGCACTGGGAGCCACGCTGACAGCCGTCGGGGCTGAAAAAGCCGGCAACAAAGAGGGAACCATTCCCCCCTATACCGGTGGCAATACCAAAGCCCCTGCCGGTTTCAAAGCCGGTGACGGCATCCGCCCCAACACTTATGCCAGTGAAAAACCCCGGCTGGTCATTGATGCCAAAAGTGCTGCCCAGCACGCCGACAAGCTCACTGAGGGCACCAAGGCTTTGTTTGAGCGTTACCCCACTTTCAGAATGGATGTGTACCCCACCCAGCGCTCGGTGGCGTTTCCAAAGTTTGTGTTGGACAACACCGCCAAAATGGCGGTGACGGCCAAAACAGAAAACGCAGGACGGTCCATTGCCGGGGCGCATGCTGGTTTTCCATTTCCCATCCCCAAAGACGGCTACGAGGCCATGTGGAACCACTTGGTTCGTTTCAATGGCCAGGCCTACGAGTCCAAGTACCGCAACCTGAACGTTGACACGTCCGGGCGGATCACCCTGGCCACCGAGGGCAACAGTGCGCAAGAGTATCCCTACTGGGACACCACCAAAACACAAAGCGACACCTACTGGCGCATCAAGCTCACCTACACCGGTCCGGCCCGCCGCGCTGGCGAGGCGCTGATGATCGTGGACCCGCTGGACGTCGGCAACAAAGACCGCCGCGCCTGGAGCTACCTGCCCGGCCAGCGCCGCGTCAAGGTCGCGCCCGACCTGTCGCACGACACCCCCAACCCCGGCACCGCCGGTGGCAACACCTTCGATGACATCTTCATGTTCAACGGGTCCATGGACCGCTTCGACTTCAAGCTGGTCGGCAAGAAAGAGATGTTCGTGCCCTACAACGCCTACGATGCGGTCTACGGTGCCAAGCAGGAGGATTTGCTCAAGCCCAATCACTTGAACCCTGACTTGGTGCGCTGGGAATTGCACCGCGTTTGGGTGGTGGATGCCACATTGCGTGACGGCAAGCGCCACGTTTACAACAAGCGCCGCTTCTACTTGGACGAGGACTCCTGGGCCGCCTTGGCCGCAGACAACTACGATGCCCGGGGCCAGCTTTACCGCGCCGGGTTTGCCTACATGGCCCCGAGTTACGACCTGCCCGCCCCTTACACCGACATGTTTGGGCACTACGACCTGGTTTCACGCACTTACTCGATCACAGGGTTTATTGCTGAGACAGGTGGACTGCGCCATGCCAAATACCGCAACGAACGTGAGTGGACCGCCGACGCTTTGGCCGGTGCGGGCATACGTTGATATGTGTCGCTTGCAGCTACAGGAGCGCGCCATGTGGAGCCGCAGAAGTTGGTTGGGGGCCGGTCTGGGCCTGGGGGCTTGGTTCGGTGTGTCGGCAGCGGGCGGTGGCTGGCGCGACGTGCTCGACGTGCCTGCGTTGGCCACGCCTTTGGCCCAACGTGGTCTGTTCAACGGGCTGGCCCGCGCCGGTGAGCGC
>JACCDQ012074899.1_pt1 | contig 16446 bp, 13 predicted proteins | sample 7446031 | NCBI WGS metagenome assembly JACCDQ01 (sample SAMN15323442, study PRJNA562643) | freshwater metagenome | isolation source: river surface water | place: USA:Blue River Watershed | collected 2017-08-17
CCTGACACGCTGGTGTTCTACCGCATGGGCGACTTTTACGAGTTGTTCTTTGCCGACGCCGAAAAAGCCGCCAGCCTGCTCGACATCACCCTCACGCGCCGCGGCCAGTCTGCCGGACAACCAGTGGTCATGGCGGGCGTGCCCTTCCATTCGGTTGAGACGTATCTGGCCCGCCTGATCAAGCTGGGCGAATCGGTGGCGCTGTGTGAACAGGTCGGCGACGTGGCCACCGCCAAAGGCCCGGTGGAACGCAAAGTGGTGCGCGTGGTCACCCCCGGCACGCTGACCGACACCGAGCTGCTGCCCGACAAGAGCGAGGCCATCTTGCTGGCCGTTCACCAGGCGACCAAACACCGCTGCGGCCTGGCTTGGCTCAGCGTCACACAGGGTGTGGTGCACCTGGCCGAATGCGCACAGGACGAATTGGCCGACTGGATCGACCGCATCAGCCCCAGCGAGTTGCTGGCCAGCGCGGGCATGACGCCCACGTTTGAGCAAAAACTGCGCGCCCTCAAAACCACCGGACGTGGCAGCTGGGCGCTGGCCCTGCGGCCCGACTTTCAGTTTGACGCTGGCCTGGGCCAGCGCAAACTGCTGGAACAACTGCAAGCCGCATCTCTGGCCGCCTGGAGCGCCGACACCCTGAGCGATGCACAGGCCGCCGCTGCGGCGCTGCTGACTTATGCCGAACACACCCAAGGCCGCAGCCTGCCGCATGTGCAGCGGGTGCAGGTGCAGCGCTCGGACGCGCTGATTGACCTGCCCGCCAGCACGCGGCGCAACCTGGAACTGACCCAGACCCTGCGCGGCGAAGACTCGCCCACACTGTTTTCGCTGCTCGACTCCTGCATGACGGGCATGGGCAGCCGCCTGCTCAAAAGCTGGCTGCTCAGCCCCCCGCGTGACCGCCAGGCCGCGCATGACCGCCTGCAAGCCCAGGCCGTGTTGCGCGGCGAGAGTGGCGCAGGCGTGTGGAGCAGCCTGCGCGAACAGCTCAAAGGCGCGAGCGACGTGGAGCGCATCACCGCCCGCACCGCGCTGCGCCAGGTGCGCCCGCGCGAGCTGGTGGCCCTGCGCCACGCGCTGGCGCGTGCGGCTTCGCTCTCGCAGCAATTACAAGCGCTCAACCCTGAGCCCGGCACCTTGCTGGCCGGCATGGCCCGCTGGCTCACGCCGCCCACAAATTGCGCCGAGCTGCTGCAAATGGCCTTGCTCGAAGAGCCTGCCACGCTGGTGCGCGACGGTGGCGTGATCGCAGACGGCCTGGATGCCGAGCTGGACGAGCTGCGCGGCATCCAGACCAACTGCGATGCGTTTTTGCTCGATCTGGAAACCCGCGAAAAAGAGCGCACCGGCATTGCCAACTTGCGCGTGCAGTTCAACAAAGTGCACGGCTTTTACATCGAGGTCACGCAGGGCCAGCTCGACAAAGTGCCCGACGACTACCGCCGCCGCCAGACGCTGAAAAACGCCGAGCGCTTCATCACGCCCGAGCTGAAGACTTTTGAAGACAAAGCCCTGTCAGCGCAAGAACGCGCCTTGGCCCGCGAAAAGTGGCTCTACGAAGGCCTGCTCGACCAACTGCAGCCCTTTGTGCCCGCGCTCACCGCCTTGGCGCAAGCCATGGCCAGCCTGGACGTGTTGTGCGCCCTGACCGAGCGCTCACTCACCCTCAATTGGTGCGCGCCCGAATTCACCAAAGAGCCCTGCATCGAGATTCGCCAGGGCCGCCACCCGGTGGTCGAGGCACGCCTGGCCGAAGTGTCCGGCACCAGCTTCATCGCCAACGACACGGTGCTCGGCCCCAAACAGCGTTTGCAGGTCATCACCGGCCCCAACATGGGCGGTAAATCGACCTACATGCGCCAGGTGGCGCTGATCGTGCTTTTGGCCAGCGTCGGCAGCCATGTACCCGCCAGCCGCTGCCGTCTGGGCCCCATCGACGCCATCCACACGCGCATCGGTGCGGCCGACGACCTGGCCAACGCCCAATCGACCTTCATGCTGGAGATGACCGAAGCCGCGCAAATTTTGCACAGCGCCACGCCACACAGCCTGGTGTTGATGGACGAGATCGGGCGCGGCACCTCCACCTTTGACGGCCTGGCCCTGGCCAGCGGCATCGCCACACACCTGCACAACAAAACGCAGGCCTTCGCGCTGTTTGCGACGCCCTACTTCGAGCTGACCGAGTTCCCGGCCACACACACCGCCGCCGTCAACATGCACGAGAGCGCGGCCGAATCGGGCGCGTCGATTGTGTTTTTGCACGAGCTGCAACCCGGCCCGGCCAGCAAGAGCTATGGCGTGCAGGTCGCGCGGCTGGCAGGCATGCCAGCGGCGGTGCTCAACCCCGCCCGCCCTGCGCTCAGCGCCCTGGAGGCCGGTGCCAACGAGAGCCGACAGCAAGTGGACTTGTTTGCCGCACCACCCGAAACCGAAGCGTCTGGCCCCAGCCCGATCGAAGCGGCGCTGGCCCAAATCAATCCCGATGCCTTGAGCCCCCGCGAGGCGCTCGATGCCCTGTATGCCTTGCAGCGCCTGCTGCCCAAAAGTTAAAAAGTTGAAGTCATGACTTATTGCGTTGCCGTCAAAACCCGCGCCGGTTTGGTTTTTCTGTCCGATTCCCGCACCAACGCGGGGCTGGACCAGATCAGCACCTTCCGCAAAATGATCGTCTATGAAAAAGCGGGCGACCGTTTCATGACCTTGTTGTCGGCGGGCAACCTGAGCATTTCACAGTCGGTGCGCGAAGTGCTGCAAATCGAAAAACTGGTCGAACCAGGACAAGACGAACCCCTGACCATCTGGAACGCCAAGAGCATGTTCGACGCCACCCGCGTGCTGGGCGCTGCCGTGCGCCGCGTGTATGAGCGCGATGCCGCAGCCCTGCGCGCCTCGGGTGTGGAGTTCAACGTGTCCATGATCTTCGGCGGCCAGATCGGCAACGAAGGCATGCGCCTGTTTCAGGTCTATTCGCCCGGCAACTTCATTGAAGCCACCGACGAAACACCGTACTTCCAGATTGGCGAATCCAAATACGGCAAGCCGGTGCTTGACCGCGTCATCACCCCGTCCACCCCGCTGGACGAAGCGGCAAAATGCGCGCTGGTGTCGATGGACTCCACCCTCAAGTCCAACCTGTCGGTGGGATTGCCGCTGGACATGGTGGTTTACAAAGCGGGGAGCCTGCACACCGACCGCATCATGTGCATCGACGAGCACAACCCTTACTTCCAGATGCTGCGCTCCAGTTGGGGAGACAAACTGCGCCAGATGTTTGACAGCATCGAAGACCCCATGTGGAACGGCGGCGCAACCGACATCCCGTTGATGGTGCCCCCCATGCGCAACGCCCTGCTCAAAAAAATCACCACCCCCGAAGAAAAGCTGATTTGATGTCCGCCCGCATCATCTTTTCACACGGCAACAGCTTTCCGGCCAGCACCTACCGGGTGATGCTGGACAGTCTGCGCCAACGCGGCTTTGCGGTGGCGGCTGTTGAAAAGTTTGGCCATGACCTGGCTTACCCTGTCACCAACAACTGGCCGCATCTGGTGGAGCAGCTGGCTGACTTTGCACGTAAGCAACAAGGCGATGGCGAGCCAGCTTTTCTGGTGGGGCACTCACTGGGCGGCATCCTGAGCTTGATGTGCGCTGCGCGTCACCCCGAGTTGGCACGCGCCGTGGTACTGATCGACTCACCCGTGCTGGGCGGATGGAAAGCGACTACCTTGGGGTTGGCCAAACGCACACCACTGATTGGGGCCTTGTCGCCCGGGCGCATCAGCCAAAAGCGCCGCAACCACTGGCCTGATGCCCAGGCCGCACTCGAGAGTTTTCAGCACAAAAAAGCGTTCGCACGCTGGGACACGCAGGTTTTGCATGACTACATCGCCCACGGCACACGCGATGAAAACGGCCAGCGCGTGCTGTGCTTTGACCGCGATGTGGAAACCGCCATTTACAACAGCCTGCCCCACAAACTGGACACCCTGCTCAAGCGACACCCGCTCAAATGTCCTGTCGCCTTCATTGGCGGCACTCATTCGGCAGAAATGCGCCAGGCAGGACACGAAGCCACCCACCGGGTGGTCAAAGGACGGGTCATGATGCTGGATGGTTCACACCTTTTCCCCATGGAAAAACCGCTGGCCACAGCGGCTGCGATTGAGGCGAGCCTGCGAAACCTGCTTTGAAACGCAAAGCCCTTGGAAAACCCTTGGTTTTGATGATTTTTCAAACAAAACCGATAACAAGATGCCTTTTAAAAAATTAATTGAATACAATGGTTGCAGTCAATCATCCAAGATGTACTGAAACCACTGTATGCCCAAGACCACAAACCAACACCGCTCCATACCACTGACTCTGGGCCTTGCCGTTTGCTGGGGCAGTGCCTTGCTGTCTTCTGGGGGGCTGGCGCAGGTCCTTCAGGGCCGCGAGGTCAGAACAACCGAGGAGCCGGCGTTCTCAGAAGTCCGAAATGCCCCTAAAACACAAGCGAGGGTGTATGTTTTTCGGGCACCCGAGTCACCCAGTACGGCTCCCATCAACCTCTACATCAATGGCCGCTATCACACTTCGCTTTTGCGTGGAGGCTTCAGCGAATTCTGTATTTCGTCGCCAAACTGGCAACTTCAAACTGCTTTGGATGATGCCCGACGGTTGCACAGCGGCAAACTGGACATTGGCCACAACGTGCAAACCTCAGCAGGCAAAGTGCTTTTTCTGCAAGTGCAAGACACCTCCAGTCGAGGCGCTTTTGTCCGTACCCTGCCCGAAAGCGAAGCGGTTCAAACGCTGAAGAAAACATACCGACAAGGACACACAATTTCCCGTGCGCCCCTGGTCGAAGAATGCGCTGCGGAGGCAATCCAAGTGCCTGCGGCTGTCAGCACCACCGCCCCCCAAGTGCCGCCAGCAGCACGCACAGAGGCTCCCGCCAAAGAATATGCGCTGGAAACCGATGCGGTTTTTGAATTTGGCAAGACCGAGTTGCGCCCAACCGGGTTCAATGCGATCGAAAATTTACTCCAGCAAGTCAGACTCGATTACAAACAAATTGACCGTGTCAAGGTAGTGGGCTACACCGACAGCATCGGCCCTGAAAAACTCAACCGCAAGCTCTCTTTGCTCAGGGCCCAGTCGGTTTCTGACAGACTCAAACAGCGAGGCCTTCAGGCTGCCCGAGGTATCCATGCCGAAGGGCAAGGCTCCGAAGAACTGGTCAAAACGCATTGCGGCAGGTCACCAACCCCTGCCAACAAAGCATGCCAGGCGCCCAACCGAAGGGTCACGATCGTGATCTACGGCACTCAACGCTGAACACTGACTGCAAGAACACCGGACGACCCAGACCATGCGCAAAACCTACCAAATCAAATTCATCGATGAAAAAGGGCAAGCTCAAACCATCGCCATTGAGGCAGGCCCAGCCAAAGAGCCCACCACATTGACCGTGCGCGCCGGCAGTCGCTATACCCTTGAAGACATGCAGCAGGGCACGGCACCTGACACCATCCGTGTGCTGCGAAAAGGCAAAAACCTGCTGGTCTACTTTGATGGCGCAGTGCAGCCCGAATTGAGTCTGGAAAACTTTTTCGAGCACCCGCCCGTGCAAACGCCCAGCCTCACAGGGATCAGCGAGAACGGCGCCCTTTACGAATACCGCCCTGAAACAGGTCTGGAGCCCGACCGTTTGACGAATCTGTCTGACCATCGCACCGCCTTGGGCATGGCTTTGGGTGGTCCCGAATTACCCACCACGACAGGCGCTGCTGTTGGACTGCTTGCACCGGCCGCTGGGGGTGGTTTGGGACTGGGTGCAGCAGGTGCAGGTGCCCTGGGGGCTGCTGCACTGGGAGGGGGTGGCGCGAATGCCATCAAGCCCATTGTGTCGTCTGCCGCTCTGGCAGCCACATCTGACAGTGGGCCGCTGGGTGACAACATCACCAACCAGCAAAAACCACAATTTGTTGGCAAAGCCAGCCCAGGGGCTCTCATTGAGATTGTTCTCAATGGCAGCATCCGTTACAGCACAACAGCCGACCCGGTCAGCGGTGATTTCAGGATCGATGTCCCAACCGATCTCAATCCTGGCCAATACAAAATGCAGGTCACCGCCTCTCTCAATGGCGTCAGCTCAGACACTTTTCAGGCATCCAGCTTTGTCGTCGATATCAGCCATGGCGAAAATTTTGATGCCAGTGGTAAAACGATAACCGACGTCAACAGTTTGTCGCACATGACGACTCTGACCCTGTCAGATGACAGCGGCAAAAGCAATGACCTCAAGACAAGCAACCCGCAACAAAAATTCACAGGCACGGTGGATGGCTTCAACACCAACGGCGATCAAGTTCTGGTCACGTTGACCAAATCAGGTGACCCCAGTTTTCAATTGAGCGAGTACCTCACTCCCAACGCACAAAACCAATGGACCTGGGACCAAAGTGCCCGCACATTGGCACCGGGTCACTATGTACTCAAGGCGCTGCTGGTGGACGGTGCAGGTAACGAAGTCGACAACAGTGCCGGGCCCGTGACCCGCACCGACAACATCACCATTACCCCGGGCAACGGAAAGATCATCAGTCCGGACGGAACCGTTGTAGCTGACCCCAACAGCTCGGACAAAGCCAGCGTGATGATCAATCGACTGGTCAACGACACCGGCACCAATTCGCATGACTTCGTGACCAACGACAACACCTTGAAGTTTGAAGGCACCCTGCAGCACTTCACGCACAACGGCGACATGGTCAAGCTGGTCCTCAAGAACAGCACAGGTGCACTCACGCACTCGGACTTCATAACCCCTGTTGGCAACACCTGGGCATGGGACTTGTCCACCCTCAAGCTCAGTGATGGACGCTATGAACTGATGGCCAGTCTGGTGGATGCCGCGGGTCAGGAAGTGCTGGGCACCTCAGGCCAAACCCAAAAACTGGCCATCGATACCGATGCACTGGCCAACCACAACGAAACAGCCAGCGCAGATGATGCCAACAAAACTCTGGTGCTGTCGGCCATGAGCATGACCGACAGCTGGGATGGCCAGCAAGCCAACACCCAACTTGACAAAATCACGAACAGCGCGACGCCCGAACTCAGTGGAAACTTTGGTGCGGGCAAGACATGGACCAGCAATGACGACATCCTGAGAATTCAGGTCCACAACCTGCAAAGCGGTGAAGTCACTGATCTCAGTCCCCCCACGCTTAAGGGGAATAACAGCTGGACATCCACAGCCTGGAAAACGCCTCTGGTACAGGACGGTTTGTACATCGCCAAAGCCTGCATCATGGATGCAGCAGGCAATGTGTTGAGCACACGACAACAAACTTTTGCGCTCGACAAGACAGCACCCAGCTTAGCTTTCAGCGAAACCGTCAAAGACCTGGTTCTAGAGGGGACCGCCTTCAGCAATGGCCTGACGGTCAGCAAGTTTGCCTTGGCCAGCAATGAAGCTGTCCGCTACGAGATCAAAAGTGGCAGCACTGTGCTGGCCCAAGGGCAATACTCAGGAACGGCGATGGCCACAGAGGGCATCCTCAATGGCAATTTTGATGCGGGTAATTTCACAGTCACCTACACAGACGCTGCCGGCAACACCAGCAGCTACACCAACGCCCTCAAACTGATTTTTGACAACACCATCATCCACACTTCAGCACCTTCACATGGCTACAGCCAAAGTCCGACGCCTGCGGGGATTTCAGGGCAGGTCGGCAGTTTGACATTGAGCCAACTCGAACCCTCACTTGACCTCACCAGCGTTGTGGCAGATGGCCAGTTGCATAGCTACATCAACATGAGTGCTTCTGGCGCACAAAATCTGACGCTCAATTTGAACGATGTGTTGAGCATGGGTGTAGTCAATGCTTACCGCGCAAACGGACTGCTGCAACTGCGAGTGGATGGCGACTCATCCGACAGCCTGATATTCAAAGACCGCAGCGCCTGGGAGACCAGCACCTCACCGGTGAGCATGGACAATGGCCACTATGCCCTCTACACCAGCCATGATCTGCAAGGTGGTCTGGTGGAGGTTTTGGTTCAGCAAGGCATCCAGATCAGCTGATCAACGCAGCATTTCCCCTCTTGACCGGCCGAGAGCCGGTCATTTTTTGATGGGTGCGGCTCAAGCCACCCAGGTCACCAGCCCGCTGTAACTGGTACCCAGCACCACCAGACCAAACACGATGCGGTACCAGGCGAACACTTCAAAACTGTGGCTCGAAATGAATCTGAGCAACCAGCGCACGCACACCCAGGCGCTCAAAAACGAAAACAGCAAGCCCACCGCAAACATGGGTGCATCGGCCATGCTGAGCAAAGCACGCTCTTTGTAAAGGCTGTAAACGCCCGCACCAATGAGCGTGGGAATGGCCAGATAGAAAGAGAAATCGGTCGCCGCTTTGCGTGATAAGCCCAGCAACATGCCACCGATGATCGTCGCGCCGCTGCGGCTGGTGCCCGGGATCATGGCCAAACACTGCACCAAGCCCACCTTGAGGGCATCGCGCCCGCGCATGTCTTCCACCTCATGGATGCGCACCGTGCTGGCCGGCCGCCGTTCGGCCCACAAGATGATGAGGCCGCCAATGATGAAGGTGCTGGCCACCACGCCCGGGGTGAACAAATGCGCCTTGATCGCCTTGCCCAGCAGCAGGCCCAGCACCACGGCAGGCACAAAACCAATGAACACATTGAAGGCAAATCGCTGCGCCGCTGCGCTGTGCGGCAAGGCTTTGATGGTCGAGCTGATCTTTTGCCAGTAAACGATGATCACCGCCAAAATCGCGCCCGTCTGGATCGCGATGTCAAAAACCTTGTCTTTTTCACCATCCAGACCCAGCAATGCCCCCGTCAGGATCAGATGCCCCGTCGACGAAATCGGCAAGAACTCGGTCAAACCTTCGACAAGGCCCATCACGGCGGCTTTGAGCAACAAAACGGTATCCACATGCACTCCTGAAATCTGGCGTGAATTATCGCTGCAGGTGCCGTCACGCCAACCCGACCCGCCTGCATTTCACTCCCTGTCTGTGCATCTCAGGCTCTGCCCGGCTCACTTGGTCGCACGCCACTTCACAACTCCCGCGCACATGGGCACAGTCCGTCTGAATCATTCAAGAACACACAGAGGCCCCCCATGCAACTGACACCCGTGATCGCCATCCACATGAGTGCGGCATTAGCTGCACTGGCCATCGGCCCCATCGCCTTGTGGGCCAGACAAAGCGCTGTGCAACGCCCACGGCTGCATCGGGCGGCAGGTTATGCCTGGGTCACCCTGATGCTGGCATGCGCCCTGTCGGCCCTGTTCATTCGCGACCACGATCTGCCCAATGTGGGGGGCTACACGCCCATTCACCTCTTGGTTCCCCTCAGCTTATTTGGTTTGTACGGCGCGTTTCGTGCCTTGCATCTGGGGCAAATCGCCCAGCACCGCCAACGCATGCGCAGCGTGTACTTTGGTGCCTGCGTAGGCGCAGGCATCTTCACACTGCTGCCCGGCAGGTACCTGGGCCAGCTGGTCTGGGGCCAATGGCTGGGCTGGATTTGAACGGCACAGAAAACAAAGAAATGAACACACTGCAACACATCCCCGTCTGGGTCTTCTTTCTGTTGATAGCCCTGATCGTGATGGGCCTGCTGCAAACCCGCACCCGGCAAATGCCCAAAAAGCGGCTACGGGGCATCAGCATCGCACTGACCGTGTTCACGCTCATCGGCGTGATTCAACAGTGGCGGCACACGCCCTGGCTGGCACTGGGCCTGATCAGTTGGGCTGCAACATGCTGGACCAGCGCGTGGGCCTTGGGCCAGGGCGCGGCACCGCAAGGTGCGAGCTACACCCCCGAAACACATCGCTTCACCGTGCCCGGCAGCTGGCTGCCACTGGTCCTGTTCATGACCATCTTCGCCTGCAAGTTTTTGGTGGGCATGCTCAGCGCCACTGCCCCAGAGCAACTGCACAGCGTGCAGGCCGCCATGGGCATCAGCGCCATGTTTGGCCTGTTCTCGGGGCTGCTCAATGCTCGGACGCTGCGGCTGTTGAAGCTGGCCCGTGCGTCGGGCACACCCCTGTGAGGCGAGAAATTCTATAGGTCGGCGGCTTCAGCCCCGACATGGTTTTGTACACAGCAGGGACGCGTCAGTGCTGAAGCCACCGACCTCCTCACAACCCATCACGCCCATCCATGAACCTCTTCAACACCTTGACCCGCAGGGCAGTTGCCTTCGCGGTGTTGGCGGCCAGCGCCAGCCACGCCCAAATCGCCCCCGTGGGCATGCGCCAGATCCAATCGGGCGGCATGACCATCACCTTGGTCTACCCCACTGCGGCGGTGGCTAAAGATGTCACTTACGGAGCATTCACCGTCCAAATCGCCAGCAACGCTGCGCCTTTGCCTGCCGATTCAACGGCAGCATCTGGCAAACGGGCGCTCATCGTCTTGTCGCACGGCACCGCAGGAAGCGCCCTACCCGAACACACCCTGGCCGCAACTTTGGCCCGTGCTGGTTTTGTGGTGGCCCAGCCTGAACACCGGGGTGACAACTGGCAAGACTTCAATCACGCCGGCCCCGAAAGCTGGAAAACCCGGCCGCAAGATGTGAGCGAAACCATCGACGCCGTGGCTCAGGACCCCGTACTGGCCCCGCTGGTGGACACCCGGCGGGTGGGTGTGCATGGCATGTCTGCGGGAGGCGCGACCGGCTTGGTGCTGGCCGGAGCGCAGTGGAGCATGTTGAATTTGATCCAGCACTGTGCGCAGCATCTTGAAGAGGACATTGGTTTTTGCCTGGTTGGCTTGCGACAACTGCCTGAACTGCAAGCCCAACGCAGACGACAATTTGACCAGGCACGCGGTGTACCCAAGCCCTACATGCCAGCGAGCTTAAAAGTGGCCTTTGGTGGGCGCGGCGTCGAAGCATCAGACCCTCGCCCTGACTCGCGCATCACCGCCGTCAGTCTGTCCGTGCCCGTCGGGGTCATCTTCACCCCAGACAGCCTCTCGCGCATCCGCATTCCTGTGGCCGTGAGCACTTCGGGCAATGACGGTGTGCTACTGCCCCGCTTTCACAGCCAGCATGTGTTGAAACACTGCAACAGCTGCACCCCCCTGTCGGACCACCCAACCGCCGGGCACTTTGACTGGCTCTCACCCTGGCCTGCCAGCATCGCCCAAACCGTTGCAGCCACCCAAATGCGCGGTGGCTTACCCAACCCTGCGTTCACCGACGAAGACCGCCAAAAAGCCTTCGACAAGATCGCGCTATTCTTCAAGCAACATCTCTCACACCCATGACCACACACCCCCTTCTTGCCTGGCTCCCAGCCCAGCACCGTCGCCCCATGTTCCAGCGCCTGCTGATCGTTTGGGGCGTGGCTTTGTTGATCGGCTTGAGCACTTGGAACGGCAACACGGCCAAAGGACACCCCAGCGCCTTGGATGTGTCGCTGGTGTATGCCTACGCCATCTCCACGTTCATTTGGCTACTGACCGATTTGCCGCGCTTTGCCTTCAAGCGCCTGCTACGCTCACCAGCGCCCTACTATTGGCCGCCTGCGCTGCCTGCCACACTCACGTTGCTGGTGGGTATTCCTCTGGGTTATGTCTTGGGCACACTGGTGGGCGATGCGTATTCGGGCAAGTCCACTTGGGAGTTGTGGCACCTCAATCGCAACCGTTTTTTGGGCCTGATGGTCAGCGCCATCGCCATCAGCGCAGCTTTCGTCGCGTATTTCCACCAACGCGGCAAAACCGAGTCGCTAGCCAACGAGGTGACACAGGCGCAACTCATGCTTCTGCAATCGCAGCTGGAGCCGCACATGCTGTTTAACACGCTGGCGCATTTGCGGGCGCTGATCGGGCACGACACCGAGCGTGCCCTGGCGATGCTGGACCACCTGAACGACTATTTGCGTACCACGCTGCACGCCTCGCGCCAGCCGCTGCACCCGCTGGGTGAGGAGTTTTCACGGCTGGGCGATTACCTGAGCCTGATGGCGATCCGCATGGGGCCGCGCCTGGTGTTTGAGCTCGACCTGCCGCCCGCGCTGGCCACCGTCCTGGTGCCCAGTTTCATCTTGCAGCCGCTGGTCGAAAACGCCATTCGCCACGGGCTGGAGCCGGTCGTGGCAGGGGGCCGCATCGAGGTGCAGGCCCGCGCCGAAGGCCCGCAACTGCTGCTGACCGTGCGCGACAACGGCTGTGGCATCAGCGAACTGGCGCTGGCCGAATTGGCCCAGCCTTTGATGCCCACCACCGACCGCCCCACAGCATCTTGGGGCCTGGCCCATGTGCGCCAGCGTCTGCACACTTTGTATGGCGAGCGGGCAGGCATGCACATCAGCCCCGTGCCTACGGGCAGTACCGGCGGCACTTGCGTGGTGCTGACTTTGCCTTTAAACGACTCACCTGAAACGCTGACACCACGCGCCCCGTAGGTCGGCGGCTTCAACCCCGACATTTCACCTTTCCTCATGTCGGGGCCGAAACCACCGACCTACAACAATTGAGCCCCATCACCATATGAACACCCCCGCCACCGCCTTGATCGCCGAAGACGAAGCCCTGTTGGCGCACACCCTGCAAAGCGAGCTGAGCGCCCTGTGGCCCACGCTGCGCGTGCTGGCCACCGCGGGTGACGGCCTGAGCGCGGTGCAACTGGCGCTGCAACACCGCCCCGACGTGCTGTTTTTTGACATCCGCATGCCCGGCCAAAGCGGGCTGGAAGCTGCGGCTGAACTGACTGAGGAATGGCCCGAACACCACGCCTTTCCGCTGCTGGTGTTCGTCACGGCGTACGACCAATACGCCATCGCCGCGTTTGACGCGCAAGCGGTCGACTATGTGCTCAAACCCGTGCGCGCGGACCGGCTGGCCCAGACCGTGGCGCGGCTGCAAAACGCCTTGAGCCAACGCCTGCCCAACACCAGCGCCCCACTGGAGCCGGTGCTCAGCCAGCTGCGCGCCTTGCTGAGCGCGCCTCCCCAAGCGGCCCAGGCCCAAGCCCCTTTGCAACTGCTCCAAGCCAGCGTGGGCAACCAGTTGCGCATGGTGCCGGTGGCCGATGTGCTGCGCCTGGAAGCCGCCGACAAATATGTGCGCGTGTTCACCACCGACGGCAGCGAAGTGCTGCTGCGCACCCCGCTCAAAGAACTCATGCAGCGGCTGGACCCGCAGGTGTTCTGGCAAATTCACCGGGGCAGCGTGGTGCGCGCCACCGCCATCGAGTCCGTCACCCGAGATGAATCAGGCCGCTTGAGCCTGCGCCTGAAAGGCCAGCCCGAAAAACTGGGCGTGAGCCGGCTTTACGCGCATTTGTTCAAAGCCATGTGAATGCATCAGACCATGGGCAACGGCATCCGGCTTGCATGGCGTTTCAAGTGCCAGACCGCCATGCCCAAAGACGCCAACTGCAAGACGGCGCAAAAGTAAAACGGCGCGCCCATTCGCCAGTCACCCCGGGGCAGATCTGACACAGCAGCCAACAATGGCGCACCCAACATGGGGGCCACCACCGCCGTCAGGCTGGTCAGCGCACTGACCGCGCCCATGGTCTGCCCCTGGCTTTTGCTGTCAGCGGCTGACGAGATCAGGCTTTGCACCGACGCCGCCACGGTGCCACCCAGCAAGTTGAAAGCGATCACCACATACATCATCCAGCCTTGGGTGGCCGAGCCAAACAAGATGTAAGCCAGCGAAGACGACACCAGCCCCATGATGACCAGCTTTTGCACCGTGAAACGTTTGAGCAGGCGCCCCATCAATACGCCCTGCACCAGCACCGCCACGATGCCCACCACGGCCAGCGACCAGCCGTTTTCGCGGGGGCCCCAGCCAAACTTGAAGCTGTTGTAAAGCACCCAGACGGTGTAGAGAACAAACTGTGCCTGGCCGCTGAGCGCCACCACGCCCACCAAAGGCCCCACACCCCTGAGCTGCGCCAGCTTGCGCAACGAAGTGACCGGGTGCGCTGCCGCCCAGGTGAACGGTTTGCGCTGCGCGACCGGCAAGGACTCGGGCAACACGAAATAGCCATACAACCAGTTGAGCAAGGTCAGCCCGCCAGCCACATAAAACGGCAAATGCAAGTGGATCGCCCCCAGCAAACCACCCAATACCGGTCCGATGATGAAACCCAAACCCATCATGGCACCCAGCAGACCAAAACGCTTGGCACGTTGCTCGGGCGCAGAAATGTCGGCCACATAGGCATTGGCAGTCGCCGCATTGGCCTGCATGGCGCCGCCCAGCGTGCGCACCGCAATCAGGCCCCACAAGGAATCGCTCAGGGCCGTGCCAAAAAAGCTCACGCCCAGCCCCATGAAGCCCAAAAGCAGCACAGGCCTGCGTCCATAGCGGTCTGACAAAGCCCCCAGCACAGGAGACGCCAGAAAGTTGGCCACACCAAAGGCCACCGCTGCCACGCCATACCAATACGCCTGATCGGCCTGGGTGGTGGCAAAGCTGCCCACCAACTCAGGCAGCACCGGGATGATCAGGCCAATGGCCGCCATGTCGATCAACACGGCCAGCATGATGAACGGCATGGCCGCCTCGCGTGAGCGAAATGTCTTGTTCAAGCGCTCACGCATGAGGCTGCTCCGTGGAGTTCAAGCGATCAACAGGCACCAGCGCCGCCTGCGCCAATTGCAACAAATGGGTCTGAATATCGGCGGGCCAGGGGGCGATCAGCGCCACTAACCGGGGGCGGTCGGCGGCAAACAAAGCGCGGGCTGCCTCTTCAAAGCCCGCCAGACTGCCCGCCATGGCCGACATGAAACGGTAGCTGGCCTCTTGCGACAAACGCCGTTCATCTTGTGCCTGGCTGTCTTTGCGGGCTTGCTCCACCAATTTGCGCAGCGCCACCGACGCACCGCCGGGCTGGCCCGCCAGCCAGGCCCAATGGCGCGGCAGCAAAGTCACCTCCCGTGCCACCACCCCCAGTTTGGGCCGACCGGGACCGGTTTTGGCCGTGGCGCTGTCCGGCTCGTCCTTGGCAGACAACCCCGGAGCCTGGGTCAGCGCCAACCGCGCCAACACCTCGTCGGGCGTGCCCCGGTGGTCAAAGTCCAGAATCTCGCTGGTTTGGGCGTTGAACACCATGAAGCGGGCCCCCGGCCGGGCCTCGGTGGCCGCCTTGACCTGCAAGGCCACAGCAGCCAACGGGCCGCGTGCCAGACAGGCGACCCCTTCAAAGGCCACGACATCGGGGCCCCCATCGGCTTTTTCAAAAGAAGTCATCGCAGGCTTTCAAACAAACAAGCCCAAATTATACCCGGATGAAATTAAATTACCCGGGTGAAAAGGCCTGCTTGGCCCTCAACCTGCAACTGACCAAGGCTGCAGTCAGCGACGCCATCCGTCGTGATCGCCATGGCCGCGCCGGTCGTCCCGGCGCTCACCACGGCCACCTTCGTGGCGGTCATGCCCCAAGCGGCGGTCATGGCCATGACCATGACCCCAACCGGGAACCGGGCGGTACATCGGCGGGGCATACACCACGCGAGGCGGCGGCGGGGGCGGCGCATAAATCACCCGAGGAGGACCATAAATCACCGGGCCGGGCACGCCGACCTGGGCATACACAGGCGCATGGCCGATCTGGGATGAAAACACCACCGAAGGCTCCATAACCACCGGATGGGCGCAACCCACCTGAGACAAACCCAAAGCCAGACTGCCCAGCAAAGCAGCCTTGCGAACAGCGGTTTTCAAAACAAGCGTGAACATGAGCGTTCCTTCAAAAAATGGCGGCGAAACAGCACTCGCCTGTACCTGTAGCGATTGAGGCCCGCCGCAAGACGACACATGCCACCCGCAATGGTTTCCAGACGTAACCAAACCCGCCCGAAAAACACACCGCCACCCCCTAAAATCAAACGCTATGACCACCCCCACCCCAGACAACAGCGCTGACACCAAAGTCAGCAACTTCCTGCGCCAGATCATCGACAACGACCTGGACAAAGGCACCTATGCCAGCCGCCGCTGGGCAGGCAGCCCCGGCGACGCCGCGCACCACGCCGTTGGCGAGCCCGACCCGGCCAAGATCCGCACCCGCTTTCCGCCCGAGCCCAACGGCTATTTGCATGTGGGCCACGCCAAGAGCATCTGCATCAACTTTGGGCTGGCCAAAGAATACGGCGGCGTGTGCCACCTGCGCTTTGACGACACCAACCCAGAAAAAGAAGACACCGAATACGTCAACAGCATCATTGACGCCGTGAAATGGCTCGGTTTTGACTGGGCCCAAATCGGCCAAGCCGCTGGCAGCGCCGCGCCCTACCAAGCCAGCGACTACTTCGACTTCATGTACCGCGCTGCCGAGGCGCTGATCCAAGCCGGCTACGCCTATGTGGACGAGCAAAGCGCCGAAGACATGCGCGCCAACCGGGGCGACTTTGGCAAGCCCGGCGTGGAC
>JACCDQ011603624.1_pt1 | contig 16443 bp, 11 predicted proteins | sample 7446031 | NCBI WGS metagenome assembly JACCDQ01 (sample SAMN15323442, study PRJNA562643) | freshwater metagenome | isolation source: river surface water | place: USA:Blue River Watershed | collected 2017-08-17
CACATGGCCGGTGACGCGCGGCGGGTCGTTGACATACTGGGTGCGCACCACTGACTTGCCACCATCGGCGCCGATCAGCGCCTGGCCGGTCCAGCGCTTGCCGTTCTGGTCGATCGCGGTCACGGTGCCGGCGGCTTCGTCCTGCTCGATCTTCTCGATGCGGGTATTGGTGAAAAACTCGACCTGGCCGGTCTCGACGGCGCCTTCGAGCAGCGAGCCGTGGATATCGACGCGGTGGATCACGGCGTAGGGGTTGCCGAAGCGCGCGCGGAAAGCCTCGCCGGTCTCGATCTTGCCGACCAGGGTCTCATCGATCGCATCGTGCATCACCATGCAATCGGTGTAGACGGCACGCGCCCGGGTCTTGTCACCGACGCCGAGCGCGTCGAAGGCGTGGAAGGCGTTGGGGCCGAGCTGGATGCCGGCGCCGATCTCGCCGATCTCGGGCGCCTGCTCGAAGACCTGAACCTTGAAGCCCTGGCGCACCAAGGCGAGTGCCGCGGCCAGGCCGCCAATGCCGCCGCCGGAAACCAGCACGGGAAGATCGAATAGGTTGTCGCTCATGTCTATGCTCCAAGGGAAAAAGACGGATGCTGGGCTGGCTTGGAACCCGGCATCGAATTACTTAGTACACAAACTATTAGTATAGTGATCAAACGCCCGACTGGCAACCGGGTTTTCCCTAGATGCCCCTTGCTTTAGACTTCCCCGACATGGAGTCCACCAGACAGCAGGGCGTGCCGCTAGACGCCCAACCCGGCCACGCGATACGGCGCTTGCACCAGATCGCCGTTGGCATCTTTCACCAGGAAACCCAGGATCTCAACGTCACGCCGGTCCAATACGCGATCCTGCAGACGGTGCATGACCTGCCCAATTGCGACCAGCGCACGCTGGCCGGCCGCATCGCGCTCGACGCCTCGACCACGGCCGGCGCGGTCGAGCGGCTAGAAGCGCGCGGCCTGCTGGAGCGCCGCGTCGCACCCGACGACCGACGCGTGCGCCTGCTGACGCTGACGCCGGCGGGCGAACAGCTGCTGGCACGGACCCTGCCCTGCATGGAGCGCACGCAGGAGCTGATCCTCGCGCCGCTCGATGCCGGGCAAAGACGCGAGTTCATGGCACTGCTGGGGCTGCTGGTGCGGGAAAACAACGAACTCTCGCGCGCGCCGGGTGATGACAGCGGTCGCTGAGCCGCCGCTCGGGGAGCCTCGGGAAGCACGCGCGCTGCGTGCATGAATGCCGGGGCGGTGAGAAAATGCCGCCCATGAACGCCGAAACCCCTTCCGAATTGATGAACCGCCTGGGCCACCAGGCCAAGGCTGCCTCTGCCCTGATGGCCCGCGCCAGCGCCGCGCGCAAGGTCGCCGCGCTGCGCGCGCTGGCCGGTTTGCTGCGCGCCAACGTCGAGCCACTGCAGGCCGAGAACGCCAAGGATCTGGAACGCGCGCGCGCCGCCGGCCTGTCCGAGCCGATGGTCGATCGCCTCAAGCTGACGCCCAAGGTCATCGAGACCTGCGCCGAGGGCTGTGAGCAGCTCGCCGCCATGCCCGACATCATCGGCGAGATCATGGGTATGAAGCAGCAGCCCAGCGGCATTCGCGTCGGTCAGATGCGCGTGCCGATCGGCGTCTTCGGCATGATCTACGAGAGCCGCCCCAACGTCACGATCGAGGCCGCCAGCCTGTCGATCAAGAGCGGCAACGCCTGCATCCTGCGCGGCGGCTCGGAGGCGATCGACTCCAACCGTGCGCTCAGTCTCCTGGTCGGCCAGGCCCTCGAACACGCCGGACTGCCCGCCGACGCGGTGCAGCTCGTGCCGACCACCGACCGTGCGGCCGTCGGCCACCTGATCGCCATGCCGGCCTATGTCGATGTGATCATCCCGCGCGGCGGCAAGGGCCTGATCGAGCGCATCAGCGCCGAGGCCAAGGTGCCGGTGATCAAGCACCTCGACGGCAATTGCCACACCTATGTCGATGATCCATGCGACATCGCGATGGCGGTCAAGGTCGCCGACAACGCCAAGACGCAGAAATACAGCCCCTGCAACGCGACCGAGAGCCTGCTCGTCGCGCGCGGTGTGGCGGCAGTCTTCCTGCCCAAGATCGGCGCGATCTATGCGCACAAAGGCGTGGAAATGCGCTGCTGCCGGCAATCGAAGGGCATCCTGAGCCAGGTGCAGGGCGTCGTGCTGAAAGACGCGACCGAGCAGGACTGGAGCGAGGAATACCTCGCGCCGATCATCAGCATCAAGGTCGTCGATGGCATGGATGAGGCGATCGCGCATATCAACCAGTATTCGAGCGGCCACACCGAGGCCATTCTGACGAGCGATCACATGCATGCGCAGCGCTTCCTGCGTGAGGTCGATTCGAGCAGCGTGATGGTCAACGCCAGCACCCGCTTCGCCGACGGCTTCGAGTACGGCTTGGGCGCGGAGATCGGCATCAGCACCGACAAGTTCCACGCGCGCGGCCCCGTCGGCGTCGAGGGGCTGACCTCGCTCAAGTACGTGGTGCTAGGCGAGGGAGAGGTACGTGGCTAAGAAACGCTCGGTTTACGCCAAGCCGCGCGCACAAGCGCCTGACCCGCGCTTCGAGCCGCTGGCCGAGGCCGAAACCGACACCTCCGTCGAGCTCGCCGGCGTGGTGCCGACGAGTTCGGCCACCGGACTGCGCGCGCAGCCGCAGGCCGAGGCCGTGCAGTCGCTGGAGGCCAAGGCATTCAGGCGCACGCTCGCCCGACTCGAACGCCTCAAGGCGCAGCTGGGTGAGATGAACCGGGACTGCCTGGCCCACCAGGCCGCATCCGCGCGGCTCCTGCAGCCGCTGATCGACCAGCAGCGCGCCGGCATGCGCGAGATGGTGCTCACGCTCGACCCCTGGCTCGACGTGGAGACCAAGGGGCTGACCAAGCTGCAGAAGGAAACCGCGCGCCAGATCATCTGCCACCTGACGCAGGTACTCGCCGAGCTGGGCCAGACCGACATGGCCGAGCTGCACGACCGGCGCAGCCCGCGCACGGTGGCGGACAAGCGCGCGCTGCAAGCCGACCAGATGCGCGACATGGTCGCCGACATGTTCGAGGAGCTGTTCGGCGCCGAGCCACCGTCCGACCTCGATGGCTCCGACCCCGAGGCGGTGATGCGCGCCGCAGTGGAGAAAATGCAAGCCCTGGCTGCCGAGGAGGACTTGCGCCGCCAAGCCAAGGCCCAGGCACGCCAGGCCAAACGCAAGCCCAGCGCCGCGCAACAGCAGGCCGCCCAGGCACGGCAGGACGCCGACGCGCTGCTGCGCGGCGTCTACCGCCAACTCGCCAGCGCGCTGCACCCAGACCGCGCGCCCGACGAGGCCGAGCGCGCGCGCATGAACGCGCTGATGAGCGAGGCCAACGCCGCCTACGGGCGCAAGGATCTGGTCACGCTGCTCAACCTGCAACTGCGCGCCGAACTGGTCGATCCCGACCACCTCGATCGCCTCTCGGACGAGCGGCTCAAGTCGCTGACGCTGCTGCTCAAGCAGCAGGTCGCCGAACTCGAACGCGAGCGTCAGATCGAGCAGGGGCGCTGGCAGCACACGCTCAATCTGCCGCCGAGCCTCACCCTGAAGGCCAAACCCTTGCAGCTGTGGCTGCTCGATCTGCAAAACGAGCTGACCTGCGAGCTCGCCACGATGCGCGCCGACATCGAGGCCGCCGGCACGCTCGCCACGCTCAAGCCCTGGCTCAACGGGCAGCGCAGGCGCGTGCCACAGCCTCTGGCACCGGACACCTTGTCCTGAAGCGGAACCCTGGCGACGTGGTGCCGCCAAATGGACCCATTAAAGAGGCGATATGAGCAAGACCGCCATGGCGTGATTTCTTCAATGCGCGCCAGCTACTGTGTCTCGGACTGCTGCTGCGCGAAATCCTGACCATCGACGATCTGACCGTGCAGGAGCAGATGCTCTGCTTGTTCTCCGGCACGTTTCGACCAGATCAAGATCGATTTGGAGGCGATCCGGCTGGCCGTAGCACCGAGCTGAGCGCTGCGTGAGCGCTGGTCCAAATCGACCCCAGCGAAGGCAACCGCCGCGAACCGGAGAACTCAATCGCCGGCTCAGGCCGGCACCAGGAAGCGGCGCTCGAACTCGTCGAGCGCGACCGGCTTGCTGAGCAAATAGCCCTGCCCGAGCTCGCAACCGGCCCGCCGCAGCGCCTCGCGCTCGGCTTCGGTCTCGATGCCCTCGGCGATCACCGACAAGTCCAGACGCTGCGTCAGCTCGACGATGGTCTCGACCAGCACCCGGTCGTGCTCATGGTCGAGCATCCCGCGCACGAAGCTGCGGTCGATCTTCAACTGGCTGACCGGCAACTGCTTGAGGTAGGCCAGGCTGGAATAGCCGGTACCGAAGTCGTCGATACTCAGCGCGACGCCCATCTCGCGCAACTGACGCATGCGCGACAGCCAGGCGGCGGTCGGTCGGGCCCAGACCGCCTCGGTCAACTCCAGATCCAGCCATTGCGGCGGCAATCGCAGGGCCTTGAGCTGCTCGAACAAGTTGTCAAGCCAGCGCGCGTGCTGGAGATCGGAGGCGTTGAGGTTGACCGAGAGCTGCCAGTCGGCCGGCCAGCGTCCGGCCTGGCCCCAGAGCGACAGCCGCTCCAGCGTGGTGCGTAAAACCCAGGCGTCGATCGCACCCTGCATCTGGTGCTGCTCGGCGATCGCCATGAAGTCCCCCGGCCCGAGCAAACCATGTTGCGGATGCTGCCAGCGCACCAGTGCCTCGGCGCCCACGATGGCCAGATCGGAGAGGCGGAACTTGGGTTGCAGGTAGACGCGCAATTGCCCCTCGTCGAGCGCCTGGCGCAGATGCAGGTGCAGCCCGAAACGGCGTTCGCTGTCGCGGTCGAGGCCGGGCTCGTAGACCCGCAACTGGTTGCGCCCGGTGCGCTTGGCCGCGTACATGGCCTGATCGGCGCGCCGCAACAGGGGTTCGGCGCCATCGCCATCCTCGGGGTAGATCACAAGGCCGACCGAGGCTTGCGGCCGGTAGCCTTGCAAGCCGTCGAGCTGCACCGGCTCGTGCAAGTAGCTCACGAGCCGGTGCGCGAGCTTGAGCGCATCGGCGCGATTGATGTTGGGCAACAGCATCACGAATTCATCGCCACCCAGGCGGGCCACGCTATCGACCTCGCGCACCGAATCGCGCAGCCGGTTGGCGATCAGCACCAGCAGCTCGTCGCCGACCGCATGACCCAGGCTGTCGTTGACCTCCTTGAAATGGTCGAGATCGGCGAACAGCAGCGCGAAGCTCTGGCGCTGGCGCTCGGCCAGGCGCACCGCCTGCTGCAAGCGGTCGCGGAACAGGGTGCGATTGGGCAGGCCGGTCAGGCTGTCGGTGGTGGCTTGGCGCATCAGCTCGTCCTGCGCGCCGCGCAGCTCGCTGAGGTCGGTCTGTATCACCATATAGCCGAGCCGCTCGCCACGGTCGTCGTGGCGGGCGTTGATACTGGACCAGAGCGCGAGCTCGCGGCCATCGACGGTGCGGTTGTTGAGCTCGCCCGACCATTGGCCCTGCTCGCGCACCTGCTCCCAGATCTGGCGATAGGCGACCAGGTTGTCGGCCTCGGCATGCAACAGATGCAAGGGGCGCTGCTGGAGCGCGGCGCCCGAGTAGCCGGTCAGGCGCTCGAACGCCGGGTTCACGCGCTGAATCAGTCCCGCCAGATCGGCGACCAGGATCGCTTCGCGGCTGTTCAAGAACACCTCCTCGCTCAGGCGCTGATCGTGCCGCGCGGCGCGCTCGACGCTGACATCGCGCCCGATGCAGCCCACGCCGATGATCGCTCCCTGCGCGTCGCGCAAGGGAAAGTGCTGGATCTGCAACTCATGGACCTGACGATCGAGACGCAGCACGCGCTCGAACACCTCGGTCCGACCGCTGCGCAAGACCTGCTGCAAGTCCACCTGCTGTTGCAGGGCCTCGCGCAGCGGCAGCCAGGCATCGAGCGACTGACCGAGCACCCGGCCTGCCTCCTGACCGACCAGATTCAGCGTTTGCGGATTCGCCAGGATCAGGCGCCCTTCGAGATCCAGGGCGTAGAGGCAATCGGCGCTCGCATCGAACCAACTGCGCAACAAGGCTTGCTGGTCGAGCTCGTGCCGCAGGCGCCGCACTTCATCGCTCAAGCGCTGGTTCTGCGCTTCGAGCTCGGCCCGCGTCAGGTCGGCGCGCGGCCCGGCGACGGGATCGCATTCCCGCGCGCTCATGAACCGGCCACCTCGGCGTGGTCTCCACCCGATTGGTGCCGACGGCAATCCAGGCTCAGATCGACATGGCTGATCACCGCGCCGGGCTGCGCGCCCTGCAGACGCGAGGCATGGAGCGCGAACCAGCGCGGCCCGTCGGGGGTGTCGTTGCAGTATTTCATCGAAAAACGCTCCTGCTCGCCCTTGAGCACCGCACCCACACCCTGCCGAGCCGCGCTCGCCCAATGCTCGGGCGCCTCGTCGATCGCCGCCTGGCAAAGATCCAAATAGTTCTGGCCGGGCAACGCATGCGGCACGTGGACCGCGCCACCACGCCAGAATTCGGTCCAAGCCCGGTTCACCGTCAGCACGCGGCCCTCGGTGTCGAGCACCGCGACCTGCTGATCGAGCGCGTCGATCACCTGCTGCAGCCGCGCGAGCGCCTGGTAGAGTTCGGTCACCTCGATCAGACCGAGTACCACTCCCCGGTGCGCGGTCAGCGCAATGTTGTAGGGCTGCATGCGCACCATGAAATAACGCCCCGCCGGACCCGGCACGTCCTTCTTGAGCATCTGGCCGCTGGCCAGGGTCGCGCGCAAATCGGCGAACAGATCGGGGTAGTCGAGCTGGTGGTTCAGATCCTCGATCGAGCGACCGAGGTCGGTGTCGCGCAGGCGAAAGATCCTGGCGGCCTCGGGACTGAAACGCTCCAGCATCAGTTCCTCATCGACGAACAGCGTGCTCGTCGCGACCACCTTGGTCAGGTTGTCGAGGTCGGCATTGATCCGGTTCAAGGTATCGATCTTCTTCTCGTACTCCACGTTCAGCGTGTTGAGCTCCTCGTTGACCGACTGCAGCTCCTCGTTCGAGCTCTGCAGCTCCTCGTTGGAGGCCATCATTTCCTCATTGGTCGCCTGCAGCTCCTCGTTGGCGCTTTCGAGTTCCTCGTTCGTGGTTTCGAGCTGCTCGATCGTCGCGACCAGGCTCTCGCGCGTCGCGGCGAGCTCGTGTTCGAGCGCGGCGATGCGCTCGGTCGTTTCGCTGCCGATGTCCAGGCTCAAGCGCGCGGCGGCGCGCTCGGACGGGTTGATGCGCTCGAACACCAGCAGGGTGTAGCGCTGGCCGTCCAACTCGCCGGCCGGCAGCGCGCTCAGACACACCAGCGTCCTGGCCGCGCCGTCATCGGTGCCTTCGTGCAGTCGCACCGCGTCGGAGGTGATGCCAATCCCCTCGCGCGCGCTCTTGAACAGCAAAGCCGCTGCCACCGGCACCAGCGGCGGCGCGAGGATGCGCATGATGTCGAGCGTGGCCTGGCCGTCGCGGATCTGCAAAAAGGGGCCGACCTCGCCATAGGCATGCACCAATTCCTGGGCACCGTTGACGAGCACCGCGGGCGGCGGCCCGAAGCCCTTGAGCAAGGCCGCCTGGCCCTGATCGACGACGTTGTGACCGATGCGGTGCAAGCGCTGCGAGGGCAGCGCATGCGGCCCCGGCGTCGTAATCTGGTGCGGGGAGGCTGCGGTGCGCCGGAGGTCGAGCAGCGCGCCGCTCGGGCGCAGCAGCTGCCAGATCTTGTAGCGCGCGCTCAGGGTCTGGAAATCCTTCTGCAACTCGCCAATCGATTCGCTGCTACCCAGGAACAAACAGCCCTTGGGCGCCAGCGCGTACTGCAAGCGCCGCAGCACCTTGTCCTGCGCGCCGTTGCGCAGATAGATCAGCGCATTGCGGCACACCACCAGGTCCATCTTCGTGAAGGGCGGATCGACGAGCAGATTGTGGCGAGCGAACACGAGGCATTGGCGCAGCTCGCTCCTGACCACGAAGCGGTTGCCACGCTGGTGAAAAAAGCGCTGCAGACGCTCGGACGAGATGTTCGCGCTGATCGATTCGGAATAGTTGCCGGCGGCGGCGGTCTCGATGTTGAGCTGCTCGACATCGGTTGCGAACACCTTCAGGCTGGGCCAGCGGTCGGCCCGCTCGAAGGCTTCGAGAAACAGCATGGCAATCGAATACGCCTCCTCACCGGTCGAGACACCGGCGCACCAGACGCGCAGACCCTGACCGGCCTCGACACGCGCGACCAAAGGCGCGATGACCTGGCTGGCGAGCGCGGCATAGGCATCCGGGTCGCGGAAGAAACTCGTCACCGAAATCAGCAGCTCGTGGCGCAGCGTCATCGCCTCGGCGCGGTCCTGGTTCAGCAGGTCGAAATAAGCCTGGATCGAAGGCAGCTGGCGCGCGGCCATGCGGCGCTCAATGCGGCGCAGCACGGTGCCGGTCTTGTACTCGTCGAAATCGATACCACCGAGCTGCAACAACAGATGCAGGATGCCCGAGAGCGCGGCATCGGGATGCAAGGCGAGCGCCTGCCCATCGAGCGAAACGACCTCGCCCCCCTTGCCCGGCGCGATCGACTCCATGCGCAGGTGCGCGCTGATGCGTGTGGGAATGGCCTCGACCGACAGCACATCATCGACCAGACCGGTGTCGATCAGGCTGCGCGGCATGCCGTCGAACTTGGCCTCGTCGGGGTCTTGCGCCAGCAGCAGACCGCCCGCGTCGTGGATCGCGACCGCGCCGCGCGTGCCATCGGAGCCGGTGCCCGAGAGAATCACGACGATCGCCTGCTGGCCGTCCTGAGCGGCAAGCGACTGCAGGAAGATGTCGATCGGCAACACCAGGCCGCGCGTGCTCTTGGGGCCCAGACGCAGATGAGCGTGCTCGATACGCATCACAGAGCCGGGCGGAATCACATAGACCCGATTCGGCGCGAGCGCCATGTCATCCTCGACCAGGATCACTGGCATGGCGGTGTGACGCGCGAGCAGGCTGTTCATCATGCTCTTGTGATCAGGCGACAGGTGCTGGATCACGATGAAGGCGGCGCCCGAGTCGGTCGGCATGCCTGCGAACAGCTTCTCCAGCGCATCGAGGCCACCGGCCGAGGCGCCGACGACGACGACGCGCGGCAAAATTGCTGGGAGTGAAGGTGTGCGAGCCGGCAGGATCGGACCAATGCGAGACCGATCGGGGTCGGCTCCGGATTCTGAATTCATGGCTCCCCCACTTTTGCTGATCCGCCCAGGACTCGGTAGTCTCTCGTTTTTCGAGGTGGCAGCTGATGAAATTGTAATTGACTATCCAATTTTAGATTTTATCCGGGCCATCAACGTCGGGCGACGATCCGATCGCCTGCCGGGCTCCTGCCCCAGGCCCGGCGCTGGGATAATCCCGCCATGCTCAAGAAACAACGTGTCGTCGTCGGTCTTTCGGGCGGGGTGGACTCCGCGGTCAGCGCCTGGCTGCTCAAGCAGCAGGGCCATGAAGTGATAGGCATCTTCATGAAGAACTGGGAGGACGACGATGACAGCGAATACTGTTCGTCACGCCAGGATTTCCTCGACGCGGCCAGCGTCGCCGACGTGATCGGCATCGAGATGGAGCATGTCAACTTCGCTGCCGAGTACAAGGACCGCGTCTTCGCCGAGTTCCTGCGCGAGTACCAGGCCGGTCGCACGCCGAACCCGGATATTCTGTGCAACGCGGAGATCAAGTTCAAGGCTTTCCTCGCCCACGCGCTGCGCCTGGGCGCCGAGAAGATCGCCACCGGCCATTACTGCCGCGTGCGCCTCGACGAGGCCAGCGGCAAGCACCAGCTGCTCAAGGGCTGCGACCCGCTCAAGGACCAGAGCTATTTCCTGCACCGATTGAACCAGGCGCAGCTTTCCAAGGCCATGTTCCCGGTCGGCGAACTGCCGAAAACCGAGGTGCGCCGCATCGCCGACGAGATCGGGCTGCCGAATGCCAAGAAGAAGGACTCGACCGGCATCTGCTTCATCGGCGAGCGGCCCTTCCGTGACTTCCTGAACCGCTACATCAGCAAGGAACCGGGTCCGATCCGCGACGGGCAGGGTCGCGTGATCGGCCAGCATGTGGGCCTGAGCTTCTACACCCTGGGTCAGCGCCAGGGACTCGGCATCGGTGGCGTCAAGAACGCCGGCGCTGCCAAGGGCGGTAGCGAGCACGAACCCTGGTTCGTCGCGCGCAAGGACATCGCAAGCAACACGCTCTGGGTCGTGCAGGGCCACGACCACCCCTGGCTGCTGTCGCCGCTGCTGCAAGCCGAGGATGCGAGCTGGGTCGCGGGCGAACCGCCAGCGCACGGCAAATACGGCGCCAAGACGCGCTACCGCCAGGCCGACGCGGCCTGCGTGCTCGCGCCCAACGGCGACGGCGCCTTCGCGCTCGGCTTCGACGAGCCGCAATGGGCGGTCACGCCGGGCCAGAGCGCGGTGCTCTACGACGGCGAGATCTGCCTCGGCGGCGGCGTGATCCACAGCGCGAGCGCGACCGAGCTGCCGCTGCCCGAGATCGCACCCGTCAAGCAAGCCAAGCCGCGCCGCCCGCGCCAGGCCAGACCGGCAAACTGAGGCCGGCCGCGCCGATCAGGCCACGCCACCGGCCAGCGCCGCCTGCAGCATGTCGATGAAGACGCGGGTCTTGGCCGGCATCAGCTTGCGCCCCGGAAACACGGCCCAGGCTGCGTGCGGCGGCAGACACCAAGCCGGCAGCACGCGACGCAGCTCACCGCGCTGCAAGCAGGGCTGGGCGAAATGGTCGGGCACCGCTGCGATGCCAGCGCCAGCGCGCGCCATGCGGATCAGCAACTCGGGCGAATTCGCGCTGACCCGTCCCGACGGCAAGCCGTCCCAGACCTGATCGCCATGACGCAGCGTCCAGGACACCGGATCGCCCTGCCCGCCCAGCAGCCGCACCGCCTGGTGCCGCAGCAGGTCTTCGGGCTGCTGCGGATCGCCGTGCTCGGCGAGATAGCCAGGCGCGGCATACAGCCCATTGCTGAACACCGTGAGCCGGCGCGCCGCGAGCAAGCCGTCGTCGGGCAGCTCGCCCAAGCGCAGCGCGAGGTCGTAGCCCTCGCCGAGCAGATCGACGCGGCGCGGCGAGAGGTCGAGCTCCAGCGTGATGCCCGGGTGCAGCGCGACGAAGGCCGCGAGCATGTCGGCCAGCAGCAGGTTCGCGAAATCGCTCGGCATCGAAACGCGCAGCCGCCCGCTCGGTGCGGCTTGACGCCGCTCGCGCAACTCGGCAACCGCATCGAGCTCCAGCGCGACCTGGCGCGCATGGTCGAGCAGCTGCCGCCCGAGCTCGGTCAGGCTCTGGCGCCGCGTGGTGCGCCACAGCAAGCGCTCGCCGAAACGTGCTTCGAGCGCGGCGATACGGCGCGAAACCGTCGATTTGGGCAGCCCGAGGCGCCGCGCCGCCTGGCTGAAACCGCCGAGTTCGGCCACGCGCGCGAACAGCAGCAGATCGTTGGCCTCGATGCGATCGCCAAATTGTTCCATCATGGGAACGATGCTACCCATTCCAGGCACTTTTCGACCGGATTGGCCCACGATAAATTACACCCATTCCCACTCTCATCGAAAACCCGCCATGAAGATCCTGCAAATCAACGCCAGCGCCCGCCGCGAAGGTGCCAACTCGACCAAGCTCGCCCAGCGTGTCACCGAACGCCTGTTGGCCGGCCACCCCGGTGCGAGCGTGACCGTGCGCGACCTGGCCGCCAATCCGCTGCCGGTGCTCGACGAGGTCGCGCTCGGCGCGCTGTTCACCCCCACCGAGCAGCGCAGTGCCGAGCAGGCCGCGCTGGCCGCGCGCTTCGACGAGGCGATCGCCGAACTGCAAGCGCACGACACCATCGTGCTCGGCGTCGCGATGTACAACTTCGGCGTCACGGTCCAGCTCAAATCCTGGATCGATGCGGTGGCGCGCGCCGGCGTGACCTTCAAGTACACCGAGACCGGCCCGGTCGGCCTGGTCAGCGGCAAGACCGTCTACGCGGCCTGCGCGCGCGGTGGCCTCTACCGCGACACCCCGAACGACAGCCAGACCCCGTATCTGAAGTCGGTGCTCGGCTTCCTCGGCATGAAGGACGTGCGCTTCGTCTACGCCGAGGGCCTGAACATGGGCCCGGACGCCGCCGCCCGGGGCTTCGCCCAGGCCGAGGCCGACCTCGAAGCCGCGCTGGCTTGATCACCATGAGCGCCCTCACGCAATCCGCCGTCCACCGATCACGCCGTGTCGAACAACTCGTCGTCGGTCGCCCGACCTCGGACGGCGCCGGCGTCAAGCTCACGCGCTTGTTGACGCAGGATCTGCAGCGCCGGCTCGACCCCTTCCTGATGCTCGACGCCTTCGGCAGCGAGAACCCCGACGACTACATCGCGGGCTTTCCCGACCACCCGCACCGGGGCTTCGAGACCGTGACCTACATGATCGCCGGCCGCATGCTGCATCGTGACAGCGCGGGCCACGAGGGCCTGCTCGGCCCCGGCGACGTGCAATGGATGAGCGCCGGCAGCGGTCTGGTCCATTCCGAGATCCCGCAGCAGGAAGAAGGCGTGATGGAAGGCTTCCAGCTCTGGCTGAATCTGCCCGGGCGCGACAAGATGAGCCCGCCCTGGTATCGCGACATCCCGCACGTCGAGCTGCCCCAGTTCACGACGCCCAAGGGCGTCCGGGTCACGGTGATCGCGGGCACCAGCCACGGCATCACCGGCGCCGTGACGCGCGCGGCCACCCAGCCGCTCTATCTGGATCTACACCTGCCTTCGGGCAGCGCGTTCGAGCAGATCCTGCCCAAGGGCCACAACGCCTTCTGCTATGTCTATCGCGGTTCGGTCACGGTGGCGGGCCGGAACGTGCCGATGCAGCGCATGGCGATCCTGGACAACGACCCCGAGGCCGACGGCGTACAGCTGGCCGCCAGCGCGGACGCCCGGGTGATCCTGATCGCAGGCCAGCCTCTGAACGAGCCAATCGCCCAATACGGCCCCTTCGTGATGAACACCGAGGCCGAGATCTACCAAGCGATCCAGGACTTCCGCGCGGGCCGGCTCGGCTGAAGACTAGAATCATTGGGCACGCCCCCTCCACGCCCACCGCCCCGGAGACCGGGGCTTTCGTTTTCGATTCGGTCCCCTTCCATGAGCCTCCAAGCCGGTGATGTCTTCGCTTTTCAGGTCGATTCGCACCGCAGCTTCTGGAACGGAGACATATGCAGCGGCGCGGCCGAATGGAAATGCGGCGCCAAGGAAAGTTTCAGAGCCCAATACTGCGCCAACGGGGTCAGGAGGTGCTTCCACCTGAACCTGTTCTCGTCCAGCTCGCCCCGGTTCGTGGTCCCCGATCCGGGCGTGGTGAAGCTGTTCGCAGAACACCAGTCGCTGTTCGACAATCAGATAATTTTTTTCTTCGGTGATAATTTTGATATAGATAAAGGACAGCAGAATCACCTGGGTCAGGTGTACTTCGGCGCCTACCGCGTCAAGGGAGCCAAGCTAGAAAGCGTCAACCAGTCGGGTGGCTCCAACCTGATCATCGAGCCCCATCCAGGTGAATGGGCCATCTTCCCTCACAACCGCTTCAAGCGGTTTGCGCCGATCACCCCAGTGGTGCAAAAGGATGTGTCCTCCTATATGCGGCACATGGATGGACAGAATGCCCGGGAATTGATGGCTCAGCTGCTGGAATCGGTGCCGCAGTCCGGTTTGTCACCACAGCAGAAGGAGAAGCTGAAGCATTTCTGCACGGCATTTCCCCAATGGCAAAAGCAAGCCAAATCCGCGCTCCAAGACCATCCGCTGACCCAGACGCTGGTCTTCGAGTCGCCCAGCACGGCGCCGGTCGAAAATCCGATGGCGGCCCAGTTCAAGAACCTGCTGCTACAGGGTGATCTGCAGGTGCGCGAGGCCGCGCCGGAAATGGCACCCGTTCCGCCGCCCCCCGCCATCGGGACACCCGAGCCCACGCCGGCCAGCGCGGCCCAGACAGAAACGCCCTGGAGCCGCCCGCCACTGCCCGAGGCCGGCTGCATCGACCTGTTGGGCCAGGGATACGGCCCAGGCTTGATCCAGGCGATCCAGATCGGCAGCCTGAGCAAGTCGCTGCTGATCTTCACCGGGCCGCCCGGCGTGGGCAAGAGCACGATCGCGGGACAGTTGATCGACGACGCCGGGCGCGAGCGCTCCATCATCGTGCCCGTGTCATCGACCTGGCGCGGCCGGGAAGATCTGCTCGGCTATGTCAACCCGGTGAACGGGGTTTTCGAGCCGACCGCCTTCACCCAGTTTCTGCTGCGTGCCGAAAGTGCCTGGGACGGCGGCGACCGCCGAAGCTGGCTGGTGGTGTTCGAGGAATTCAACCTGAGCCAGCCGGAGCATTGGCTGTCCGACTTGCTAGTCAGGCTGGAATACGAGCCGCAGCGGCGGACCGATCGCAGCATCGAGCTCGGCGGCGAGTGTATCGCCGCCGAGCCCGAAGCGCGCGCGCCGCGGGTTTTCCTGCCGCCCAACCTGATGCTGGTCGCGACGCTCAACAACGACCACACGGTGCGTCCGCTCTCGCCCCGGGTGCTGGACCGGGGCGCGCTGATCGAGGTCTCGGCCACCGGACTGGCTGCGCTCGAACTGGTGAACCCGGACTGGCCAGCCGAGGTCAAGGAACTGGTCGAGGGGCTGAACCGCATCCTCGAATCGCGCGGGGTGTCGTTCTCGGTCCGGTCGGCGCGCTCGTTGCAGCGCGCGCTGCAAAGCCTGGGTGCGGAGCAGATGCTGACCGTGCTCGACCATGTGCTACTGCAAGAGGTGCTATCCAAGGTGCGCCTGATGGCGGGCGACGCGCGTGACGAAAAGCTGCTGCGGGACTTGCTGGATTGGAGCGCGGACGAGCGCCATGCCGAGCTGACGCTGAGTTGCCAGCGTATCGCGGCCTGGAATGATGCGCTCACGGCTGGCCGGGATGTGTTCCAGGCATGAGCGAGGACGCCCCGCTCGACTGGCGGCTCAAGCTGCTGGCCGACCTCCGGGCTTTCTCGGCTGAGCTGCTCGCAGCGGGGCTGGCGCCATCGATCGAGGTGGCGAGCGCGCCGCACGACAGCTCGCCGATGCGGTTCACCCTGCAAGCGGTGGACCGGATCTACCAGCGGTTGCCGGATCTGCTGCGGGAACTGGAGGCTGACGAGAGCTTCCTGGTGCCCGAGCTGCTGCCCAGCCCGACGCCGCGCCACGCGCTGCAGTCCCGGCATCCGCAAGACTATGCCTGGCGCGACGGACACCTGCTGCCACGGCGCTGGCTCAGGCCCGAACCCGCACCCGAGCTGCGGCTGGAGCCGCTGCGCTGGCTGGCGGGGTACATCGACAGCCTGCGAGAACAGTTGAAGCTGCATCGATCACGCCTGGAGAAGGCGAAATTCGTGCGCGAAGGACAGACGGACTACGCCCAAGAGGACGAGAGGCGGCTCGACGAGATGAGCCATGCTGCGCTCAACGCCAGCCATCGCCTGGAGCTGTGTCTGTCAACCCTCTACCGCCGGGCCGGCAGAACCTTTACCGGCAGCCCACGCCTGCCGCACCCCTTTCCGCGTTCGGCGAGCTGGCATGGCTTGCGCCGTGAAGTCCTGCGGCAGACGCAGGGCAGCGCGCAGCAGACTGCGCAGTGGCTGCATGCGACGGATGGGCCGACGCTGACCATGGCCGAGCTGCCCTATCTCTACCAGCGCTGGTGCGGGCTGCAAGTGCTGCGGGCCGCCAAGGCACTGGGCTGGCACGGCGAGGGCGATGTGGTCGGCGCGCTGTTGCTCGGCGGCGTCATCGGCCTCAGGCAGGCCGCCTGTCGGGTGGAATTCTGGATCGAACCGCGCCTGGGCGCCGTACAGACCGAGCGCATCGGCTGGCGCAGTGCCAGGCGTGACGAGGAACTCACGCCCGACTTCCTGTTTGTCTGCGGCCCGCCCGGCCAGCGCGACGCCTTCGTCGCCGATGCCACGCTGGTCACTGATCGGGATCAAAGAGAGGATCGCAACAGGATCGCGCGCGACAAGGGCCGCTATCGCAAGCTGCTCGTGGGTGCCGACCCGGTCGTGATCGCGGGCGTCACGTCGGTGCGCAGACCGCTGCGCTCATGGGCGATGGCACCGATCCGAAGCGGGAACTGCCACCTGGGCGAGGACATGGAAGGCCAGACCGGCATCATCCCGATGGATGTCAAGGCCGAGGACTTCAGTGGACTGAAAGCCTGGCTGGCGGATGTCTTCGCCCACGCCCGCCGGATCGAGAGGGACGCCCCGTCCAGTGCTGGGGCTTGAGCCACACGGCGGCGGTTTTCAGAACGGGATGTCGTCGTCCATGTCG
>JACCDQ011292023.1_pt1 | contig 16442 bp, 17 predicted proteins | sample 7446031 | NCBI WGS metagenome assembly JACCDQ01 (sample SAMN15323442, study PRJNA562643) | freshwater metagenome | isolation source: river surface water | place: USA:Blue River Watershed | collected 2017-08-17
ATTTCTCTTGTTTTTCTGTCTATTGCTAACCAGACATAAAATTTATTTTATTTGGAGAAAACAAATGACCAAAGCTCATCACATTCGATAGTTAATTTCCCTTGCGCTTTTTCTGAATCACTTATCTGACGAGGCACAACACAAATTTATCATTCACATAATTTTGTAACCATGACCAACTAACTCCTGTGACTCTTTCAATACCCCGTAGAGAAATTCGTTCTAATAACAGCCGATCAATTAATTGTTTTGTCTCCTCTGAAACTTTCTTCTGACTAGGGTTAATAACAAACTGGCGACCACAGTCTTTACATTGATTTTTGGGCTTACCATTATGGGTAGAACCATTCTTAATAGTGTGATAAGAGCCGCAACTGGGGCAAGGATGTTTAAAATTAGTCTTTGAGGGAGCATATTTCTCTGTCAATTGCTGTTCTACTGTCAATTGAGTTAAGACAAAAAATAATAGCGTAAAAATGTTAGTCATAAAAACGTTGATTCAGGAGATAGATTTGACAACAATTCATATTAGCTTATATTCTACATTATCCCTGCCATATAAGCTATTTAGACCACCACTACTATCGAATCACTATCTCAAAGTGAACCATGGTAGGCCGCCCCCAAGTATAATTCCCCTACCAGAGGATTATTTAATAAACTTTCTCCAGCCCCTTCGAGTTTATCCTTGCCATTTTCCAAAACATAACCCCGATCCGCTAACATTAACCCCTGTTTGGCATTTTGTTCTACTAAAACGATCGCCTTCCCACTGGCATTAATTGCCTTAATTTGTTCAAAAACATCTTTTACCAAAATAGGAGAAAGAGCCGCCGACGGTTCATCCAATAGCAATAAATCGGGATCTAACATCAAAGCGCGTCCCATTGCTAACATTTGTCGTTCTCCCCCCGATAATGTCCCCGCTCGTTGGTGACGACGTTGAGCCAGTTTAGGAAACATCGTATAAATTTTATCCTTTAAACTTTTCGTTGAACCGGAATGTAAAAAAGCTCCCATTTCGAGATTTTCTGAAACCGTTAAACTGCCAAAAACGTTCGAGACTTGAGGCACATAACACATCCCCCGTTGCACAATTTTATCCGATGGTAAACCCGCAATATTTTCTCCCTTAAACAAAATTTCTCCGGCACTGGGGGATAACAAGCCAAAAATCGTTTTAGCGAGGGTAGATTTTCCCGCCCCGTTTGGCCCAATCACTGTCACTAATTCTCCGGGGGCAATGGTAAAATTAATTCCCTGCAAAATCGGCAAATCTTTCACATAGCCGGCATAAACGTTTTTGACTTCTAATAAATGATTCATAGTGACCCGTTGGGTGAATAGGAATAATGCAGAGCAGGGCGGAATCTAACCTGAAAAACAGACATTGTTTAGTCAAGGAATCAGATTAACCGTTTGGCATAGTATCGCAAAATTTCTCGCCTATCAAGGACTTTTTCCGTCATCAGGGTAGTGATTTTATCGGTATGGTAATCATTTCAATCATCGCTATTGAGGCATTTTGGTGTTGAATGCAGTTCTCAAAAGACCTAAGAGTGATTCTCTCGATTTTTAGATTATCATACTCATTCTTGATGTATTTTTCTATTTTTAGTACATCAGTTGTCTTAGGTGATCTATTGAACTATCAAAAAAGAACCGACATTTTACCGACTGACAAATGAATTGCTTTATTCTATCCTGACAAATACCAAGATGAATCCGCGATCGAGAGTCTGTCATTATGTCTAACCCCTCCTCTTCTCAACCGAAATCCCCGGATCCTGTGGAGAAAATCCAACAGCATATCCAGGAGACCATTAAAAAAGGGGCTGATCCCATTAACCAGGATCTCGAAAAGCGTTATCGCGGCATAGTGGAGGAGGCTCAACTTAAGGACAAAATTACTCTGTTTGAGTCTCAAAAACTGATTGAACAGTTTGAAAAAACCGGACAGATGGATCTTAATCTGATTCGGCAGTCCATGGCGGCTAAAAAACAACTGGGTATGGTGGAGGCTCCCCAGGCTACCTGGTCAGAAACCCTCATGCCCTATGCTCCGGCCGCGGGGTTAGTCGTTCTGTTGGGCTTCCTGGTTTGGTTACAAACGATTAATGCCTACCACAAGCTCTATCAGGCTGTCCTCGGTAATGACGGACTATACCAAACTTTTTTAGAGAAAATTGGCAAGGCGAAACCCAAGGTGTCCGCAAGTGATGTGTTTCTCCACAACAAGGCTTTTAATGAATTGCGCGTTTTGGCCAGGGCGGCGATCGCGGCGGATAATGAACGCTTTAGTCAACAAGAATTTCTCCTCTTCAGCAAAATTCAATTTCTGTTCACCCATCAAATTAAAGAATACGCGGGGCTACCGGAATACCTTCAGGCTTTTAAGGCGGTCTTAGAAGCCCAAAAAAGCTGTGTCGTGCTAAGTCAACTGGAAATGAGTTGCCAAGGCAGTAAACAGCAAGCCTTTTATCAATTTGTTAACCAGGAAGTCCTAGAGCTAGAGGACGGAGAACAAATCCAACAAATTATTACCGCCCGTCTTCAGGAAGTTAGCCCCCAGGTAATGACTGAAGAGGGTCGTCTTAAACTAGCCGCCTATGTGCAGGAAATTGTATCCCTGTTGGCCTACCCCCAAGCCATTGACTTTTACCGTCAATTTAAAACTACCGCTCTTGATCGCCTGCAAAGTATCCACAAAATCGCCAGCGTGATCAGCACCCTCAAGGAAGAATCTGTCATAGATTTAACCACTATGATCCGCCTCACCATGGAATATTACGACGACTTTGAAGTGATGGCAGAGATGATTGACTTGCCAGAAGACCGCCGCAGTCCCGACACCTATGGCCGGATGATTCAATACCTAGGCTTAAACTATCGCTACCAAGATGCTTATCCCAAATACCAGATCCTCTTGCAAAAACTCCAACAATGGTACAAACCCTATCAAAGTGTCAGTCAAATTCGCCGCGCCCATCCCCCCGAAAGCTATCGGCAACCCGAAGAGTTTAGTCACTCTATCCCCGGTTTAGCCCTGTTTTTAAAATATCGGGATTCCTTAAATGAACAGAAAACCAGTTATTCCTACATCAGCTTTGATCAAGAACCCGGTACGGAAGAAGCCTCTTCTCTCAATTCTGAAGAAATCGCAACAGTAGGAGCCAAGGAATAAATCTTCTACTACAATAACGTCATCTTTTAACCCGATCCGAATCCCTATCTGTGAGGTTTGCTATGTCTAATGCGAAATCCGCGTCCACTACCACCATTACCCCAGAACTAAATTCCTCGGCGAAAAAACCTTGGTGGCAACGGGGAATTTTTGGACCCAATGGTTTTATTGGCAAATGGTTTTATCGTTTCTTTGGGGGAATGTTTACTCATCGAGAGAGCGTTTCTGAAAGTAGTATATTTCTCTACAATCGGGCGATGAGCGATATTCGGGTGTTAGGGAAAAATGCGGAAATTATTGATAATGAAAAATTCGGGAAGGAAGAGTTTTTGATTTTTGTGAAGTTAAAATATTTCCTCCGGAAGAATATTGAGGAATATGCAGGGATTGCTGACTCGATTCAACTCCTCCAGGTGGCGATTGATGCAAAAGATAGTTTCATTGCCCTTTATCAAACAGAATTGAGTTTTCGTGGCTCCAAGCAACAGGATTTTTATCAATATATTGAAGGATTATTGGGCCATTATGACAACACCCAAGCCTTTCGGGATAATGTGCAGGTAAAACTGGCCGAAACCCTGACGCAAGTGAAAACGGAGGAGGGAAGGGTTGCCCTTCAAGCCTATGCCAAACATCTAGATCGCTTATCGGAACGGGATTTGGGACTGAAATTATTATCTTTATTTAAATCCTTCCAACTGGCTGACTATGGTATTTTGCGACAAATTTCTGATGTGATCCAAGGGTTAGATAAAGCCGATTTACAATCCCATGCAGTGCTGATGTCAGTCGTGATGGCTAATTACACCGCCTTTGAAAAAATTGCTCGCATTATTAGTTTACCCAGTCAAAGAGCCAACCCTGATACTTTTGCACGAATTGTTCAGTATATTGCCTTAGATTACCGTTATGCGGTGTCCTTTATTAAATTTGATGAGTTAATGACGGTGCTGAAACGCTGGTATCGTCCTTACCAAACGGTGATCGGGATTCGGGAAGCCCATCCTCCCCATCAATTTAATCAACCCAGTGCGTTTGGTGAGCCGTTACCGGGGGAAGGTACCTATTTCAAGTACCGGAAATGGTTAACGGATAAGAAAACCGGCATGATCTATGTGGACTTCGACAATGAAAATCCTTAACCCCTCCAGACTTAACTCCTAGGCGATCGCCCCAGGATGACTGAATTTTCTGCTTTTTGCTCAATTTTGCTAGAAAAATTCAGACCCTAAGCGTTAAAATAGGAACCGCCCAAGGTCATCATCTCTCTTGAGGATGATTCCAGAGAGTGATGCCTGCCACTGATTTTTGGAGTTAAGCTATTACGCCATGGTTAAATCGGGACAAGATGTGACCAGTAATCCTCAAGTAGCCTCTAAGGAACCACCCTGGTGGAATCGTCCCATTACAGGGGAGGGCGGTCTCCTAGATGACTTATTCAAAAGTAAGGAAGATTTACCGGAATCGGTGGTGACGCTACGCAATAAGCAATTATTAGATCTGATGGTCTTTGCGAAAACGGCGATCGCCATTGATAGTGAGAAGTTTAATAATGAAGAGTTCATTGCTTTTGTCAAAATTAAATATCTACTAATTAAGGGAATTGGGGACTATGAAGGGTTAAATGAGAGTATCAATTTATTGCAGTTAGCCATTCGAGCGAAGGATTCTTTCATTGCGATTGACCAAACCGAACTCCGTTACCGAGGCTATAAGCAACAGGAAGTTTATAGTTTTGTGGAATCTTTATTAAGTCAACCCGATCAGTACGAAGAGTTTAATATTCAAGTGATGGAGAAGTTGAGGGATGCCCTGCCGCAGATCCGCACAGATGAAGGAAAACGGGCCATGTTAGCCTATGGTAAACATTTGAATTATCTAGCGGAAAATCCCCTTTGTCTATCGCTGTTATCTCGTTTTAAACGCTTCCAATTGGCTGACTATTCCGTGTTAAAGATAATCGCCGAACTATTACAGGGATTAGAACAGGCTCATATTCATAATCTGAATAATATTACGAAAATTGTTAATGATCATATTAATGACTTCCGAGCGGTAAAAACCATTATTAATCTGCCGGAGGAAAAGGATGATCCTCGAATTTACGCGCTCATGATGCAATGTGTTGCTTTATCCCATGCCCATGAAATTTCCTATTTAAAGTTTGATGAATTGATGAAGGTTCTGCGGAAGTGGTATCGAAATTATAAAGTATTACAGAAAATTGCCGGAGAATATCCCTCCAGTCGCTATAAGTTACCCAAGGAATTTTTGGAGGCGATTCCAGGAGAAGACATTTTTCTGAAATACCAACGTTGGTTAACGGATAAGCAAACGGGAATGGTTTATTTTGAGTTTGATTAGGTGTGGTTCTAGCCCGTGCCATTATTGGAGGTCATTGAAGTCAGACCCCAGCCAATTTTAAGGTTTGTAAATAAATATTGCGATCGCCCTTTATCCTCTCCCCAGGCGGTCTTTTCCTGATTAGCATAGGAGAAACTGACTGGGAGGTCTGGTGATGGGGCGAGATGCGCGGGATTATCAAATTCTTTTTTTGGGTTGTTTTTTAGGGTTAGGGATCAGTGCCAGGGATTGGACGTTATCTCCGCCTTGGATCGGCGGAATATTATTGAGTTGTCTGGGAGTTCAGGCAATCTTTTTACTGGGCAAACAATGGCTAAACGGTTCATTATTCCCGGTGGATTGGACATCTCTTAAAAGTGCCGGCATTACGGGCTTGGGTCTCTGTTTATTATTACGAGCCAATCATTTTTCGACATTATTATTAGCGGTAACGGTGGCGATCGCCAGTAAATTTTGCTTTCAAGTTAAGGGCAAACACTTTTTTAATCCGGCTAATTTGGGAATTATTGCGGCCCTAAGTCTAACGGAGGATGCCTGGGTTTCTCCAGGACAATGGGGCACAGAAATTTGGTTAATTGCACTCTTTTTGGGAACGGGGGGATGGATTTTAGGGCAGGTCGGTCGGGCAGAGACCTCCGGGGTTTTTCTGTTGGTTTATGGGGGATTTGTGTTACTGCGTAATACCTGGTTAGGGTGGAGTGCTGATGTCACCTGGCATACCCTCAGTAGTGGCAGTTTATTGGTGTTTGCTTTGTTTATGATCACCGATCCGCGTTCAATTCCTAATGCGCGGGAAAGTCGGATTCTATGGGCAACGGCGATCGCCCTTCTGAGCTTGATTTTACAGTACGGATTTTATCTTAAAACCGCTTTCTTTTGGGCCTTATTTGCCGTTTCTCCCTTAACCATTTTGTTAGATTTTTATTGGCCAGCGTCTCGATTTCAGTGGTTATCCCCTCGCTTTCTGAACTCCAGAGGACAAGTCATCTCGGTTGATTAAATTCCCCTTTTCTATTCCCTATTTTCCCCATGAAAAAGTTAATCAAACGCGCTTTTTTTTGCCTGATTCTCAGCCTAAGCTTACTCGGATTTAGTCAATCCGCCTGGGCTTTTTGTGGATTTTATGTCTCAAAAGCTGATAGTAAATTGTATAACCAAGCCTCCCAGGTCATTATTGCCAGAAATAATCAACGCACCATTTTAACCATGGCCAATGATTACCAAGGCGAAGCCAAGGATTTTGCCCTAGTGGTTCCCGTCCCCACTATCCTCAAAAAAGAACAGGTTAATGTCGGCGATCGCCAAATTATTGAACGATTAGATGCCTTTAGTGCGCCGCGCTTAGTGGAATATTTTGATAGTAACCCCTGTCAGATTTACCCTGAAAATATGGCCGGTGGTATCCGAGGAGGCATGAATGCTCCGGCTCTAACCATGAAAGCCGCCCGGAGTAACGAAGCGTTGGGAGTCACCGTTGAAGAAAAATTTTCTGTCGGTGAATACGATATTTTAATTCTTAGCGCGAAGGAATCCAATGGGTTAGCCACCTGGTTAAATCAAAATGATTATCAAATTCCCCAGGGAGCCAATCAAGTTTTAGACGCTTATATCAAACAAGGACTCAAATTTTTTGTTGCCAAAGTCAATTTAAAAGAATACTCGCGCCAGGGTTTTCAATCCCTCAGACCCTTAATGATGGCCTATGAATCGCCGAAATATATGTTACCTATTCGTCTAGGCATGGCTAATGCGAAAGGCCCCCAGGATCTTTTAATTTATTTACTCTCGCCCCAGGGGGCCGCCGAAGTGACGAATTATCGCACTGTCAAAATTCCGAGCGATGTCGAAATCCCCGAATTTATCCAATCGGAATTTGGTAGTTTTTATAAAGCCATGTTTAAGAGAAGTTATCAAAAAGCCGGTCGTAATATCATCTTTTTAGAATATGCCTGGAATATGGCAAACTGTGATCCCTGTTCGGCAGAGCCATTAAATCCAACAGAACTCAAAAAAGCCGGGGTCTTTTGGTTAGAAAATGGGAGCAATTCTCGTCGTAGTATGCCCTTTAATCCCGATGGTAATGTGTTTATTACCCGTCTCCATGTTCGTTATACTCCAGATAAATTTCCCGAAGATTTACAGTTTCAATCCACTGCTAATCAAAATTCCTTCCAAGGACGTTACGTCATGCGTCATCCCTATACCGGCGAAATGAATTGCCCGGCGGCCCAAGACTATCAGCAACAGGTCAGAAAACGCCAGGAACAAGAGGCAAAAACCTTGGCCAATTTAACCGGTTGGGGTATTGACAGTATTCGGCAACGCATGAATTTTATGGCAGAAGAATCCCTACCCTGGTGGCGAAGTATTTGGCCGAATCGTTAAACTTCTCCCTAAACTCCCTAAACGTCCTGGCTTAGGGCGACTTAGCTTAACCTACCCTTAAGGATTGATCCCGTGATTATGCGTTAAAATCGGGAAAACTGGCTGTGCGGTACGTTCCATGACTCAAACAAAAACCCCTTCCTCGACGATTAACCTCAAAGACCCCGACTATTATTTCAACCGAGAACTCAGTTGGCTGGCTTTTAATTATCGAGTATTGCATGAAGCCCTGGACGAACGGACACCCTTACTGGAACGACTGAAGTTTCTGGCCATTTTTAACGCGAATCTGGACGAATTTTTCATGGTACGAGTCGCTGTTTTAAAACAACAGTTGGCCGCGGAAGTCACGAAGTTAACCCCGGATGGCCGGACTCCTAAACAGCAATTGGTCGCCATTAGTGACAGTTTACGTCCCCTGGTGAAACAGCAGGATCATTTATTTTTGTTCACCCTCCAGGATGAGTTGCGAGAAGCAGGAATTTATCTAACCCATTATGTAGATTTAAACCAAGAAGAGCGGGCTTTTTTACATCGTTATTTTGAAACCTCAATTTTTCCGGTTTTAACGCCGTTGGCCGTCGATCCGAGTCACCCCTTTCCCTACATTTCTAATCTCAGCTTAAATTTAGCGGTGGTGGTGCGGGATCCGGATACCGATGAGGAGTTATTTGCGAGGGTCAAAGTTCCTCGTATTTTGCCGCGTTTTGTGTCTTTGCCGCAGGATATTTGTCAACCCTTAGAGGCCCATTGGGTGTGGACAGGGGTTCCCCTAGAGCAAGTGATTGCCCATAATTTGGAGGCATTATTTCCTGGCATGATTATTCAGGAATGTCATCCTTTTCGGGTGACTCGCAATGCGGATTTGGCGGTGGAAGAAGACGAGGCCGATGATTTATTGTTAGCCATTGAACAGGAATTGCGAAAACGACGGATTGGTAAGTCGGCAGTGCGGTTAGAAATTCAGTCTAGTATGCCCCGCTCCATCCGCGATCGCCTCATGACCGATTTAGAATTAGCCGAAATAGATGTCTATGAAATTGATGGACTGTTGGGACTAAAAGACCTCTTTGGGTTGGGGTCTTTACCCTGTCCCCATTTAAAAGATGCCCCTTGGACTCCGGTGGTACCGAGTTATTTACAACGGATTAAGGAATTGGTTGATGGGGATGGAGATGGCGAAATTTGTCAGGAAGGAACGGATATTTTTAGCTTGATTCGAGACAAGGATATTTTAGTGCATCATCCTTACCAATCCTTTGGTGTGTCGGTGCAACAATTTATTACCCAGGCGGCTCACGATCCCCAGGTCTTAACCATTAAGATGACTCTCTATCGTACCTCTGGAGATTCTCCAATTGTTAGTGCGTTGATTGCGGCGGCTGAAAATGGGAAACAGGTGGCAGTTTTAGTGGAGTTAAAAGCGCGGTTTGATGAAGAAAATAATATTACCTGGGCGCGAAAACTAGAACAGGCAGGGGTTCATGTCGTCTATGGTTTAGTGGGTCTCAAGACCCATACTAAAACGATTTTAGTGGTGCGTCAAGAAGGTCAAGTCCTACGGCGTTATGTGCATATTGGAACGGGTAATTATAATCCTAAAACGGCTAAACTTTACACGGATTTAGGGTTGCTCAGTTGTCGGGAAGATTTAGGGATTGATCTCACCAATTTATTTAATTTCCTGACGGGTTATTCTCGCCAAAAGGGCTATCGTAAATTATTAGTCGCTCCGGTAAATATGCGCGATCGCATGGTGGAAATGATTCAACGGGAAACGGATCATTGCCGGCGGCGGGGGACGGGACGCATTGTGGCGAAAATGAATGCCCTGGTCGATCCGCCCATTATTCGCGCTCTATACGAAGCCTCTCAAGCGGGGGTAAAGATTGATTTGGTGGTACGGGGCATTTGTTGTTTACGGCCAGGGGTAGAAGGCGTGAGTGATCATATTCGAGTGATTAGTATTGTGGGGCGTTTTTTGGAGCATTCCCGCATTTTCTATTTCCACAATGGCGGTCAAGAGGAGGTTTATATTGGCAGTGCGGATTGGATGTCGCGGAATCTGAGTCGTCGGGTGGAAGCGATTACTCCCATTGAAGACCCGGATATTGCTCAGGAATTACAGGAAATTTTAGGGATTTTATTGGCGGATAACCGGCAGGCCTGGGAACTCCAGCCCAATGGCAGTTATGTCCAACGACGACCCCTCAATCCCCAGGACGAACAAAATGCCCAAAAAATCTTTATGGACATGGCTTTGCGTTCGGCCCATCCCGATCAAGACCCTTCGACCTGACCGATGGGTAAATATTTTTGTCCCATTTTGATCACGGCATAGGCGATCGCCGTTGACCATAAACCGACTACCATCGTCACGGGATAAATATTTTGCATCCATGCCCCGATCATTATCAGGGCGATGACATTCCCCAAGGTTAACCCAATTCTCTCAGCGAGGGGTTTGGTGGCGATCGGATCAGCCTGCTCCGGTTGTAAACGAATTTCTGCTAAGGCATTAAACCAAACTTGACTGCCTAACACCAAAATAATGCCTGTTCCCAGATACACCATTGCCAGATAAAAACCGAATAACTCCCCGGCGATCGCACTGAGAGTCAATCTATAAAAGAAGACTAAACGCGGATCGGTGGTTTGCGTTCTAATCTGAGCGATCTGTTGGAGGTCGAGGGCGGCCATACGAGCTTGGTCAATCCCCAACAACAGCAATCCGAAGGCCAGGCTTTGGTGAGTCAGGGGATGGGGGGACACGATCTGGGGGAGGAGACCCAGGCAAGCCGGAAAAAACAGACAAAAAATACCAGCAGAGGTGCGGGTCATAGGCAATCAGCAGGATTAATCAAGCTTTATTCTCTATGACCTGTAGGCGTTTTTGCAAACATCGTAAATACTGATTACTGGCGATCGGTAGTTTCGGCAACGGCAATTCATTATTGGGCCAGGTGGCTAAATCTACGCAGGGACAAAGACAGGACGGCGGCTGGACGCGACTAACCGGGATCGGCAAGGTACAACGGGCGCAGTTCATCATTTCCCAACTGGGGGTTAAAAGCTCTTTAATACTCTGCTCTGTGCCTTCCAGATAACAATCTTCCTCACTACCGAGAATTTGTTGCCAATATTGTTCAAACTGACGAGAAAATCCCATTCCCTCAAAAATCGGCTGGGGTAACAGCATCTGTTGCGATTTAGGCAGAACGACCCCTTTGCCCAGTTGAAACCAATAGGCAAGATATTCTTTTACTTCGATGTCAGCGGCCATAGGGTTAATTAACCGAAAGGGGTTCTGCATTTACTAACTCAACATCCGCCTGCCGGGGACGTTTTCCCATGCTAACGACTCCTAAGCTATTTCGGGTGTTTTTTTCAGGGAAATTTTAGATTTGGGGATCACGGGTTAAGGGTTGCCCCAGATGGGTCAGGTTTAAAGCATAACCCCCGGTCACTAAATAAACCTGATCGGCGATTTCTCCCACTTGACGGGTTAAATCCCCCAGGCGATCGCGGAATTCTCGACCCAAAGGATAGGGGGGAATCACGCCCCAGCCCGTTTCTTCAGCGACGATAATCACGGTTAAGGCCGTTTCCCGTAGGGTTTGACAAAAAGCTTGTAAGGTTACTTGCCAGTCGGTTTCGGTCTGGTCTAAAAAATTCGTAACCCAGGTGCCCAGGGCATCAATCAAAACACAGTGAGGGACAGTTAAAGCTTGCAGGGTATCGGTCAAGTCGTAGGGAATGGCTAGGGTTTGCCAATGGGGAGGGCGACGTTGACGATGTTTAAGAATCCGGGCGTGCCATTCAGGATCGTCGGGATAATCCTGGGCTGTGGCAATGTAGGTAATCGGACAGGTTTGGGATTGCCCCCGGTTGGCCGCCAAGTTTTCGACCCATTGTTTAGCGAATCTTTCCGTTAGACGTTCAGCCCATTCGCTTTTACCGGAGCGGGCCGGGCCGGTTACTAAAATGATCACAGTTAATTATCCCCCCGAAAAATTCCGCTATGATTTTAGGAATCTTGTAAACAAACACCTTCTATGGGTTTAGAATCCTTCGCCACAGAAATTATTATTACCCATCCCCGGCAATCCCTCGGCAAAGTTCAATTGGATTGGACACCCCAACCGGGTAATTATTTGGAATGGGCGGGCCAAACCTACACAGTGCTAGAAAGACATCATCATTACCATTATCAACTGGGGGGTTATACCCTGAGTAAGGTTTCCCTCCATGTTCGCCCGGCCACGCCACCGGTGGAAACCACCCTATACCAAGGGCGTTGGGTGATTGGCGATATTCAGTGTCGCTTTAATGCCCGTTCTGAACTGTTACGGTGTGCCATTCATCCGGAAGGCCCTTGTCAGGGTTGCCGCGATTTTGAACCGATGGAACTTTGATGACTCCTTGGCTTGCCGATGGGATTACCCATTGCGCGGCGGGATAGGATGACCCTGGTAAAACGATCGCTGGAATCGGCCTAGGCCAAAATAAGTCGCCAAAGATAGGCCCAACAGACTACTTAAACCGATCCCCCAACCCCAACCCTGGATGCCGCCCAACACCAGCAGGGGTGAACTACTCACGGCGATCGCCCCGATCCATAAACTGAGTTGGCGAATTTGTTGTAAACGGTGTAAAGCCCCGCGACAACTGGCACACTTTTCTGTATGAGAATGATAACGGTCTAATAATTGGTCAGTCGTTAAGGCCGAAGCAAGGGTTTTAGCTGGAAAAGACTCGGCTTGATAGGTCGTCACCCACTGCCGTAATTCCGTGACAAACAGATCGGCTTTCGTCGGTAAATAACAGGCTTGTGCATATTTTTCACTGCCTCCCCGTTGCTCTAAATACCGTTCTTGCCAGTGCAGAAAAATTTGATCATCCTCTAAAATGCGATTCTGTCCCAGGTGGGTGTACCATTGCGGGGTTAATTTCATCACCAATCGGGGAAATTTAGACGGAAACTTGAAGGGAAACCGCGCAAATAACCGGCATTCTCCTTTGCGGGTTGGGGTTGCATAGACCACCGTTAAGGTGCGGCCAAATTGTTGAGAAGTTAAATCATGCCACATTAAGCTAGGTGCGATGAAGACCGTATCTTGACGACCGAGTTTGCCCCGCCGGGGGCCTTCTGCCCAGGTGCCCTTAAACCCCTGCCGGTTAGACTGAACAATTTCTAGATCCACCGGGGAGACATTGGCGCGATCGCCGACGGTACGGTGATGGGTGTAGGGAATATGACTGGAATCCAGCACATTTTCCATTAAGGTGAGGGCATCGTAGGGTAAATCGCGGAACGTATTTAAACACACCCAATCTTCAGAGGGTTCCCGTAACACATCTACTAGGGGTAACGGTGTTTGGGCGGCCCGGGCCGGGGTTCCCCCATAGATAAATAACAAACCCTGGGCCACCTGGGTCGGAAAACTTTTCACACAGGCCCGTTGAGAGGTATAGGCTTTGCCCCCTGGAGCCTCCTGGGGAATCCGTTCACAGTGACCTTCCCCCGAAAATTGCCAACCATGGTAGGGACATTCCAACCAACCCGCTTCATTGATTCGACCTTCGGAAAGGGGAGCCAAGCGGTGCGGACAAACATCCTCAAAGGCCCGCCAGGTATTTTCCTGGGTATCCCACCAAATGACCAAATTTTGCTCCAACAGCGTAAAGGTCATCGGCTTGGTTTTCTCTAAATCCTCTTGGTAAGCAACGGGATACCAAACTTCTTTCCAGTCAAAACAGTCAGGATGATCACCGCCTGCGGGTAAGGTTGCGGGGGTCAAAACAGGCTCTAGGGTTACGGTCATAGCAATTTCGGAAAGAAAGTCAAGACTATTTTACGAAATTTAACTTGATTCTGCTTGTTGTCTCCGGCGATCGCACTGTGGTGTTTTCCGTTACATTATCACAACCGACAAATTTGAGAGATGGTTGCGTAGCATTGTGGATATTCGTAGCCGTAGAAAAATCACTCTACGCATTCAACGATTAAAATTAGGTAACTTTGGCGATTATAAATCAGTTGGTAAAGAAGTTTATGAATTGAGAATTCATTTTGGGCCAGGCTACCGAGTCTATTTTGCGAAAAAAGGAGAGCTTTTTGTTATTCTTCTTGTCGGTGGAGACAAAAGTTCTCAATCAAAAGATATTATCCAATCTCAACTACTTTGGCAGGAGATTAAAAATGACAATTTTTAGAAATTTTGATGAATTTGTTATGGAAGAACTCAATAATCCTGAGTTTGTTTCTGATTATCTTCAAGATGCTTTAGAAGAAGGGGGGATTCCACTTTTCTTAATTGCTCTCAGGCAAATTGTACAAAGTCAAAAGGGTTTAACTACAGTCGCCCAGGAAACTGGGTTAGGGCGGGAAAGTCTCTATAAAACGCTTTCTGAGCAAGGTAATCCCCATTTATCAACGATTGAGAAAATCCTCAAAACAGTTGGAATGAAGATTGCAGTCATTCCTGATCAGATTTCCAGCTAAAAACTTTTGTTTTTTTGAGATTTATTAATGGCGATCGCCTCTAATTTAAAACCCATACCTCTTAGCGATCGCATTCATTGTTACAGTTTAAATCGCAATCTGGATTCTGGTCAATCGGCTTATTCTTAGGGAGAAGTAGCAAGTCAGATCTGATAGCTCAACAACCCTTTAACAATAGGTCAAAAAATAACGGCGATAGAGTTCACAACTACATTGGGGAATCTGTTGTCTCACAACGACTAAGCCTAACTGTTGCAGTTGACTAATCAGGGTTGCATTGTCGGTGGCGATCGCCTCCTGGGCCAGGATCTTAGTAAACAGTTCCCAAAGGGGCAAATTATCCTGCAAAATGCGTTGGTAATTCGCCAAATAATCTTGATAGAGGTTGAACACCCTGGGATGAAGAGCGGCTAACTCCTCCCAGGTAATTTGTTGAAGCAGTAAATAGTGAAAAGCCAAACTGCTGAGATAGGGGTGTCCCCCCGTTAACTTCATCAAGGTCTGAATCTTCTGGACTCCTTCCGGGTTTTGCCAATGAAAGCCATAACGAGTGGCCATGATCTGCATTTGGGCTTCCGTAAAAGCCGGCAACGTCAGGGGTAAACCCACATTAAAGGGGGAATGGTTCGGATCAAAGGTGACAAACCGTTTAATCGAATAAACGACAATCAAACGAAAATTTTCCCAGAGACTATCCAATTTGGATTGTTCATGCCAAAACCGGAGCAGGGACATAAAATCCTGCATCACCGAGAAATTTTCCAACAGGCGATGGGTCTCGTTAAAGGCGAGGATGAGGGGCTTGTCTAATTGGGTTAACAGATAATCCTGAAAATAAAGGGTGCAGTTCACCTTACTGCCTAGGATCTCATCCCAATGTTCCTCCACCACCGATGGCAAATTGAGTTGCAGACTGACATTGGCACAAAGCCAGCGCAGAAATTGATCGAGATCCTGGAGAGTGCCTTGATCCACTGCATTAAAGTTAATCATGGCGATCGCATAATTCGCCTCCCGGCCCTGTTCTAAAATCCGAATTAGCAAAGAACTTTTTCCCGTTTTGGGAGGGGCTTGAATGCAAATAACGCTACCCGGTTGATGAACTTCCCGGTAGGCAGAAGACTCAATTGGTGGCCTTTCGATGTAAAACGGTGATTGAAGAGCGATCGGGCTACCCGGAAAAGTCTGAAGTAACCCCGGATACTGAGTCCAATGGTTGTTATCCGCCGGCGCATTGAGGCGATCGTCAAGACTACCAGTAACCAGTGATGCCGGAGTCAGAGACGTGGGAATTCCTTCACCGCGAGGGAAATAATCATTCGCCAGTAACAGATTAAATTTCAGGCGAAAATTGTTCTTCGTAATCGTTTCTTCAACAATGAATGACAAGTCTTGCCATAATTGAGACGCAACATTTTTAATATACGCATCCTGGTAATGTAACTCCCTGCCCATATCCGCATAGGTTAAACCATCCCAAGCAGACCGTAAAACCTTTATCTGAAGAGTGTTGAGAGGTTTCTGGGAACGAATATTGAGTAACTGAATCACGTCGTCAATCGTCATGGTCAGAGAAATCAAGGAAAGGATGTTTCAGTATAAATACGGTCAATTTTCGGCAAAAATCGGCAAATAACTCGGTGTCATGCTTCTTTCTTCAGTGTAATCTTCTCCGTGATGGCCTAGCCATTCCTTCAGAAAGATATGACTTATTTCGTTATAAATGTCAGAAAAAAATAATATTTCCCCAAAAAAAGTTACCCAAGGGGTATTGACAAAATTGTGCTGTTAATCATCATTCTGCTGTTGTCAGATCCCCCCGGCGGAAACCTTAGCAGTCCCGGAGGACAAAGAACGGGTTGCCGCTCAAGAAAACCCAGGCGATCGCCAAGGAGAGTGGTGTTGTTCGGTAGAATGAGAGAACCTATCCTCTGCTGTCTTAACCGGTATGTCTGACGAAATAAATCCTGCTTCTTTGGATGCGCCATCCCCGGCCGCGATCGC
>JACCDQ010890492.1_pt1 | contig 16437 bp, 17 predicted proteins | sample 7446031 | NCBI WGS metagenome assembly JACCDQ01 (sample SAMN15323442, study PRJNA562643) | freshwater metagenome | isolation source: river surface water | place: USA:Blue River Watershed | collected 2017-08-17
ACGAACTCGACAAAAAGATGCAGAGCATCTTCTCCGATGCCTTCGATGACACGAAGGAAGCGTTCGAGAAGGTATTCCCTGTGCTGTTCCCGGGCGGTTCTGGCTCCATTTACCTGACCAACCCAGACGACCTTCTCACCACCGGCATCGAAGTGAACATTAAACCGGCTGGTAAACGAATCGACCGACTCTCGCTGCTGTCTGGCGGAGAGCGTTCACTCGCTGCGGTAGCGCTCCTGATTGCGATTTTCAAGGCGCGGCCGTCGCCGTTCTACGTGATGGATGAGGTTGAAGCAGCCCTCGATGACGCAAACCTGGGTCGTCTGCTGCAAATCTTCCAGGACCTGCGGACCAGTTCGCAGCTGATTATCATCACGCACCAGAAACGCACCATGGAGATCGCAGATGCTCTCTACGGTGTTTCAATGCGTCAGGACGGAATCAGCGCTGTAGTCGGCCAGCGTGTGGCGGAGGCCAGCTAATGGCCTTTGAGTGGTTTAAGAAGAAGCTAGCCGGTAAGGCTTCGAAAGCGTCTGAAAGCGCCTCTGAGGCGGTTTTAACTCCGGTTCAGGAGATTGCTGAGGCTACCCCTGCTAAGGCGGTAGAAACCGAGTCACCTATCAAGGAAAAGCCCAAGAACAAGCAGTCCCCGGTAGCCAAGCCCGACCCTCAGGTGTCGGAAACTCAAGTTTCCGCGACGCCCGCTGTGACTCCAGCACCAGCACCAGAGGCCTCAGCAGAGCCTGAAACCGAGCCAGAGCCCGAAGTGGGCCGTCGAGCTTTTGCGGCTCGTATCCGATCACTGTTTACCGGGGTCGATTTCGACCCAACTCAACTCGATGACCTGGAAGACGTCTTGATTCAAGCCGACTTCGGCATCGACGCGGCAGAGAGCCTGGTACGCGAGGTAAAAACCGTTGCCGCTAGGGCAGGGGCAAAGTCTTCATCGGAACTGAAGCAAGTGCTGGTTTCGGTGTTGACCGAGTCGCTTGAGATGCCCGCTCGCGAGTTGAACCTGACCGGAGAGAAACTTCCCTACGTTTTCTTGGTAGTTGGCGTGAACGGAGCCGGCAAAACGACCACAATCGGCAAGTTGAGCGCCTGGCTGGCAGAAGGCGAGTGGTCGGTGGTTATCGGGGCAGCTGACACCTTCCGGGCCGCCGCTGTTGAGCAGGTGGCAACCTGGGCGAAGCGCGCCGGAGCTAGCTTGGTTGGCCCCAAAGTCGAGGGGCAGGACCCGGCATCGGTGGCTTTTGAAGCTGTGGAAACTGCAGTTCGCGACGAAGCGGACATCGTCATCATCGATACCGCAGGTCGCCTCCAGAACAAGCAGGACCTAATGGATGAACTGAGCAAAATTCGTCGAGTGGTGGAAAAGACCGTTCCAGTCTCTGAGGTATTGCTAGTTCTCGACGCCACCACCGGGCAAAACGGCCTAGCCCAGGCCAAGGCCTTCACCGAGGTGGCCGCGGTAACTGGCGTGGTTCTGACCAAGGTAGATGGAACCGCCAAGGGTGGAATCGTTTACTCAATCCAGAAGCAACTGGGAATCCCCGTGAAGTTGATTGCCTTCGGTGAAGGAATCAATGACTTTGCCTTCTTCGAGGCTGACGAGTTCGCTCGCGGTCTGGTTGGCTAGGCTTAGCACCGACCAACTCTAGGAGTCTCGTGTTCGGAAATCTTTCTGACCGCCTCGCGCAAACCTTCAAAAACCTGCGCACCAAGGGCAAGCTCAGTGAGGCAGATATTGATGCCACACTTCGGGAGATTAGACGCGCCCTGCTTGAGGCGGATGTTGCCCTTGAGGTGGTCAAGACTTTTATCGCAGCGGTTCGCGAACGCGCCCTTGGTGATGAGGTTAGTAAAGCGCTGAACCCCGCTCAGCAGGTGGTTCAAATTGTCAACGACGAGCTCATCACCATTCTTGGTGGCGAACCACGTCGGCTGAACTTTGCTAAGAAGCCACCCACAGTGATCATGCTCGCCGGCTTGCAGGGTAGCGGTAAGACCACCCTCGCAGGAAAGCTAGCCAAGTGGCTCAAGGACCAGAAGGAAACACCGCTTCTGGTAGCAGCCGATCTCCAGCGACCCAACGCGGTCAATCAGCTCCAGGTCCTGGGTGAACGGGTGGGCGTGCCGGTATTTGCACCCGAACCTGGCAATGGCAAGGGCGATCCAGTAAAGGTTGCCAAGGAGGCCATCAAGCACGCGCAAAAACAGCAGTACTCGATGGTGTTGGTCGACACCGCCGGTCGTCTTGGCATCGACGAAGAAATGATGCAGCAGGCGCGCGACATTCGAGACGCAGTCACACCTGACGAAACCTTGTTCGTAATCGACTCGATGATCGGCCAGGATGCCGTTAACGTCGCCAAGGCTTTCGAAGCCGGAGTAGGTATCACCGGTGTCGTTCTCACCAAACTCGACGGCGATGCTCGCGGTGGAGCCGCACTCTCCGTAGCCCAGGTGACGGGCAAACCCATCATTTTCAGTTCCACGGGAGAGGCGCTCGATGCCTTCGAGCCGTTCTACCCAGATCGCATGGCGAGCCGAATTCTTGATTTGGGTGACATTCTCACGCTCATCGAGCAGGCTCAGCGCAACTTCGATGAGGCGGAAGCCCAGGCGCTCGCTGAAAAAATCGCGCGTGACAGTTTCACCCTCGAAGACTTCCTCGATCAGATGCAGCAACTTCGCAAGATGGGCTCGATCAAGAGCATGCTCGCCATGATGCCTGGCGCGGGACAACTTAGGAACCAGCTGGACAACTTCGATGAGAAGGAAATCGATCGCACCGAGGCAATCATCCGATCGATGACGCCGTCCGAAAGACGGGACCCTAAAATCCTCAACGGTTCGCGCAGACTTCGAATCGCCCGGGGTTCGGGAACCACAGTCACCGATGTAAACGGGCTCATAAATCGCTTCGAGCAGGCAGCCAAGATGATGAAGTCCATGTCAAAAGGTGGCGGAATGCCGGGGATTCCTGGTATGCCGGGTGGCATGCAGGGAATGGGCGGCTTCGGTGGCGGCAAGAAGTCCAAAGCCAAGGATAAGAAGAAGGGTTCGAAGAGCGGGAACCCAGCGAAACGCGCGGCCGAGAATGCCGCTCGCTCATCGGAGGGCACGGTTTCATCGAAGAACGAAACCAACGCGGGCGGCTCGGCCTTCGGTATTTAGCCCGCTGAGTAGACCTCAGAGGGTTTTATCTGGCACAATAGGAAAGACTCTTACGCGCTTGACCCTCTATCAAGGCGTTCGTAAGTAGGAACCCAGAGCAAAGCTTCCGAGTGTGCCCCCACGTACACGGGTTTTTTGTTCGCCCCAATACACAAATAACAGGAGCATTGTGGCTGTAAAAATCCGCCTGAAGCGTCTCGGAAAAATCCGTGCGCCTCACTACCGCATCGTTGTGGCTGACTCGCGTACCAAGCGCGACGGTCGCGTAATTGAAGAAATCGGCCGTTACGTGCCTGGCCAGGACCCTTCGATCATCGAAGTTAACTCTGACCGCGCTGTTTACTGGCTCGGTGTTGGCGCACAGCCAACCGAGCAGGTCGCAGCTCTTTTGAAGCTCACTGGTGATTTCCAGAAGGCTAAGGGCGACAAGAACGCCAAGAGCACCGTGAAGTTTGCTGAGCCAAAGGCAGAATTCGTCGCTGATGCGGCCAAGAAGTCTGTACTGAAGCCAAAGTCTGAAATCCCTGCCAAGGCAGCTGCACCGGCAGCCGAAGCCGTTGAAGCGGCGGCTGAGCCTGCAGTCGAGGCCGAGGAAGTAGCGGTTGAGGCCGTTGCCGAGGAAGCTCCAGCTGCCGAGGTTGAAGCACCTACCGAAGCTGAGGTTGAAGCACCTGCCGAAGAGGCTCCAGCAGCCGAAGAGGCCGCAGTAGAAGAAGCTCCAGCCGCCGAGGCTGAAGCGCCTGCAGAAGAGGCTTAGTAAGTGCTAGCCGCTGCGCTCGAACACTTGGTTAAGGGAATCGTCGACCACCCGGAAGACGCCAACGTAACTGAACGAAACACCTCTAGGGGAGACCTGCTTGAGGTATATGTTCACCCGGATGACCTGGGTCGAGTGATCGGGCGCAACGGCCGCACCGCCAACGCGCTACGTACCGTGATTAAGGCGTTGGCCGACGGTAAAAAAGTTCGCGTTGACGTGGTGAAGACAGATTTCTAAGCAAACCAAACTTCGAGTTGGTCGTTTACTAAAGGCACACGGCCTCAAGGGCGCAATCAAGCTTGAGTTGTACACCGATTCGCCAAATGAACGTTTCGTTCCAGGCGCAGTCTTCGAACTGCAGGTGCCTCAAGAATCCCCCTGGTTTGGCAAGACTGTCGAAGTTCTTGAGCTGCGTTGGTACAACCAAGCTCCCGTAATTTTCCTCAAGGATGTCACTGACCGAACGATTGCGGAATCACTGATCAAAGCAATCCTCTTGGTGAATCAGGACACCGACATCCTCCCAAACGAACCAGATGCCTGGTACGACCACCAACTTGTTGGTCTGACTGCAAAACGCGATGGTCAAGTTGTAGGCGTGGTGTCCCGTGTCGAACACCTCCCAGCGCAAGACCTGCTGGTGATTAAGACTTCCGACCGCGAGGTTATGGTTCCTTTCGTAAAGGCATTTGTCCCCGCGGTAGACATCGCAGCCGGAATAGTAACCCTCACTCCACCGCTGGGGCTCTTTGAGGATCTGGTCGAAGAGGATCCCGAACTAGCATCCAGCAACTTGTCGGACGCCGGCGATTCAGGAGACTAATTGGCCATGCGCATCGATGCCATTTCGATCTTTCCCGACTACTTCAATGCCCTAGATCTTTCTCTGCTTGGCAAGGCCCGCGAGAAAGGTCTGATTTCCTTCAACGCGCACGACTTGCGCGAGTTCACTACCGACAAACATCGGACGGTGGACGACAGTCCCTATGGCGGCGGAGCTGGCATGCTCATGCTTGCAGAGCCATGGGGGCAAGCACTTGATTCCGTGCTTGACGAACAGGACGCGACCGTTATTTTCACGTCTCCAGCCGGTGAGGTTTTCAACCAGGCTCTTGCCTACGAGTTGAGCCAAGAAAGCCACCTGGTTTTCGCCTGTGGGCGCTATGAGGGAATCGATCAACGAGTAGTCGACTACGCGCGCACAAAGGCCAAGGTCAGGTTGATCAGCATCGGTGATTACGTCTTGAATGGTGGCGAGGTAGCTGCGTTAGCCATGACCGAGGCGATTGCCAGGCTGATTCCGGGAGTGATTGGCAACGCGGACTCGCTCATTGAGGAGTCACACAGTGGTGCTGGTTTGCTCGAGTACCCGAGTTATACAAAGCCAGCTAACTGGCGTGGTTTAGATGTGCCTGAGGTGCTACTGAGTGGCAATCATGCGGCAATCGCAGCTTGGCGTTTAGAACAGCAGATCGAGCGGACCCGTCAGGTTCGACCAGACCTGCTGCCACCTGAAATGACGCAGTAGTCGACACCGTTCAGGCTTGCCCAAGACCGTCTGATGTGGCAGACTTGAGGTTTGTGTTCGCCGTAACTGGCTCTGCCGCAGGGGAGCAGTGCGACACAGATTTCCTTACTAAACATTTTGTTTGTGACCTGCGTGCAGAAACAGAGAGTGATTCAAAATGCAGCTTCTAGATGTAGTAGACGCGAAGAACCTTCGCACCGATGTCCCAGCCTTCCGCGTTGGTGACAACGTCAAGGTTCACGTGAACATCATCGAAGGTAACCGCAGCCGTATTCAGGTGTTTCAGGGCGTAGTAATTCGTCGCTCGGGCGCCGGCATCCGCGAGACCTTCACCGTACGCAAGATTTCCTTCCAGGTTGGCGTTGAGCGCACCTTCCCAGTGCACTCCCCAGTTCTCGACCACATCGAGGTCGTAACTCGCGGTGACGTTCGCCGTGCCAAGCTCTACTTCCTGCGCGAACTGCGCGGTAAGAAGGCGAAGATCAAGGAACTTCGCGAGAACTAAAGAGCTCCAGTCGCTTTCGACTTAGACTTTTTAAATGACGACATCCGGGCCTTCCGAACCTACGCAGTATCTGCGGGAGAGGAAGGCCCGGAATCGTTTAATGCCTAAATGGTTACGTCGATGGATGCACATTCCCATCGTTGCTTTCATAGTGGACCTAATCGGTATTGTTCTGACTGCTCTGGTGCTATCGCTCCTGATTAAGTCGTTTCTAATCAGATCGTTTTTCATACCATCAGGTTCCATGATGGACACCCTGCAGATCGACGACCGCATCATCGTGAATGAACTCGTTCCAAACCTCATCCCGCTGCAGCGCGGTGACGTGGTGGTTTTCAAGGATCCAGGAGGCTGGTTGGGGCTCGCTTCTGAAACCGAGCTTCCCTGGTACACGCAGGTTGCCGACTGGTTTTTGGGTTCCTTTGGAATCACCGCTCCGGACAGCGACCAGCACCTGGTTAAGCGCGTGATTGGAATGCCGGGCGACCACGTGGTTTGCTGCGACAAGGATGGCAAACTCTCGGTCAATGGCGTTTCGATTACCGAACCCTACGTCATCAAGGGTGCTGCACCATCCCTGACAAACTTCGATGTCAAGGTCCCCGAAAACAGCTACTGGGTTATGGGCGACAACCGACCGAACAGTGAAGACTCTAGGTATCACGGAGACCTTCCGAGCAAGGGCTTTGTTCCCAAGAGTGCAGTGGTCGGCCGTGCAGTCGTCTTGAGTTGGCCTTTCAGCCACTTCACCTGGCTCGACAACTACAGCAGTGTCTACAAAGACGTTCCCAACGCTAAATAGCGAGCTCGCTGCGTGGGACGCTGGTTACCGCTTTGTCCTCGGTATAGATGAAGTGGGTCGAGGAGCGCTGGCGGGGCCAGTGTCAGTTGGCATGGCCCTACTCTCTGAAGAGCAGGCCAAGTCGCCCTGGCCAGAGAAACTTCAGGACTCCAAACTGCTGACCGAGCCCACCCGAGAAAGAATATTCGAACCGGTTGCCAACTGGGTTTTTGATTGGGCCGTGGGTGAGGCAAGCTCCGTGGAAATCGATCAGCTCGGGATTGTCACCGCTCTGCGCTTGGCCGGCAGTCGCGCGTTTGCGCAGTTGGATGCCAGGCATCAGTTGCAAAGTCCTCAGGTCCACGTTGCCGCCATTCTCGACGGAAGCCATAACTGGCTCGAAGGTCAACTTGCTGGAGTCGAAGTCAAAACGCGGGTCAAAGCCGACCGTGATTGCGTGAGCGTGGCGGCTGCATCGGTCATAGCAAAGGTGACTCGGGACCGCCAGCTTGTTGAGTTGGGGGAGCAGCTCGAACTTAGAGCGTATGACCTGGCCGGCAACAAGGGCTATTCCTCCCCAAGGCATTTGGAGGCTTTGCGAGAAGGCGGCCCATCGGAGCACCACAGGAAGTCCTGGCTCGGCAAGATCCTTGGCACCGATTACCTTTTCTGAGATGTTTTGATCCTGAGCGCGACATACACTTATCCGCATGGATGAGAACGAGTACGACGAGATTGAGCGGGCGGCCGAACAGGCTCTGCTGCGCGAGTTTCGCGATGTTCTCGGCACTTTTAAGTACCTCATTGAGACCGAGCGACGCCTATACCTGGCAAACGAGGTTGAGTTCAAGCGGGTTGACACCGCGAGCGACTTTTACTTCGAGCTCTCGATGAGCGATGTGTGGGTATGGGATGTCAATCGAACCGACAGGTTTCTCAAGCAGGTGCGCGTTCACACCTTCAAAGATGTGAATGTTGAAGAGCTTGAGTCTGCCAATTTTGAACTGCCAAAGGACCTCGCGGTAGGCGAGTAGTTTTCCACAGATTCGGTCCCATCCGAGTGCCGAAGTCAGGCCGCCATTCAGGCTGTCACCATGAACTCTCACAGCAAATGGCTGGGACGTTACGGCGAAGACTTGGCCGCACAGTACCTAGCTCGGCTCGGTTACGAAATCCTGGCCAGAAACGCCTCCACCCGCGCCGGAGAGCTTGATATTGTGGCCCGCGACGGGCAAACCCTCGTGTTCGTTGAAGTTAAGACTCGAGCCTCGCTAAGCGCTGGCGAGCCCCTGAGTGCAATCACAGAGAGCAAACTTGCGCAGTTAAGGCGTCTTGCGGCTGCTTGGTGCGCTGCGAAGCGAGTCCCCAATGGTCAGGTTCGCTTCGATGCCATCGGTGTGCTGGTCAGGTCTGGTCGGGTCAGCATTCAGCACCTGAAACAGGTGATCTGAGTGGCGCTTGCTAAAGCTTGGTCTATGTCGCTGGCCGGTCTAAGCGGATTCCCGATTCAGGTGGAAGTCGACATTTCGTCTCAATTGCCAGCCTTTCACCTAGTCGGTCTCCCCGATGCCTCGCTCTCGGAAGCTCCGTCCCGCGTCAGAGCGGCTTGCACCAATTCGGGTTTTGGTTTTCCATCACAGAAAGTGGTTGCCAATCTATCGCCGGCATCCGTGCCTAAATCGGGGTCAGGATTTGATCTTGCTATTGCGCTGGGGGTGCTGTGCGCAGCTTCCAAGGTTGACCAGAGTTCGTTGAACGGAGTCTGTGCTCTGGGGGAATTGGGGCTTGATGGCGCCGTGCGCCCAGTTCCCGGTGTGTTGCCGATGGCGATGGCGGCACAGCGCGCTGGTTTCAAGAGGCTGCTCTGCGCTCTCGAGAACGCATCGGAGGCTGCCTTGGTATCTGATTTGGAAGTCTACGGTGTTGCAAATCTGAGTCAATCGGTCGCTTTCCTCAACGCTGCCTGCGAACTCGAGCAAGCAACTCCTCTGCTCGAACTTGCCCAGAACGGCTCAGAGCTCGATCTCGAACAGGTCCTCGGGCAGGAACTGGCGGTAGATGGATTGGTGGTTGCCGCGGCTGGAGGACACCACCTAGCCATGATTGGGGCTCCCGGATCCGGAAAAACCATGCTGGCCGAACGCCTGACCACGATTTTGCCGCAGCTAAGCATCTCGGAGGCCCTTGAAGTAGCCGCTATCGAGAGCATCGCGGGAACAGGGCAACGAGAGCTGCGACTGAGTCAGAACCCTCCATTTCAAGCACCTCATCACACCTCGAGCACGGCGGCAATAGTCGGTGGTGGCACTGGAGTCCCTAGGCCCGGAGCGGCTTCTCTGGCTCACCGCGGAGTGCTTTTCCTTGACGAGGCCCTCGAATTCAGACTCGGCGCTTTGGATTCACTCCGCGAACCGCTTGAGAATGGGCGTGTAGTCATCAATCGCTCGGGCGGCTCGGCCGTCTTTCCTGCAGCTTTTCAACTTATTTTGGCTGCCAATCCTTGCCCGTGCGGATTTCTCGGGGTTGTGGGAAAAAACTGTCGTTGCACCCCAGTCAGCATTCGAAGGTACTGTGCTCGTTTAAGCGGTCCAGTTTTTGATCGCATTGACATACGGCTTCCAGTCCGTCCTGTGGGATTGAGCGCTGGCGCTGGGATTGCGGCGCCATCCATGTCCAGCGCACAGGCGCTCATTAAAGTCACGGAGGCTAGAGGGGCTGCAGCAGAACGATTCAAGAAGTTTGGTTTTCGACTCAATGCACAGGTGCCTGGCCAACTACTGCGGAGAAACTTCAAACTCGGAGGAAACGCCAATCGTGAACTTGACCTACTGTTGCGCGGTGGCCGAAGTTCTATGAGGGGTTACGACAGGTGTCTAAGGCTGGCATGGACGCTTGCTGACCTAGATGGCGCCACCCTGCCCAATCTCTCGCATGTCCAACGAGCAGTTTCGCTACGCGGTGCCGATGATCTGGTGGCCACCTAATGCTCCTTAGTGAGTCCGAGTTCGTTGAATACCTCCAGCCACTTCTTCTTGGTCACGCCAATCCATCACAGTGTGGCGAAACGGTGGCGCAACTTGTCATGTCGATTCTCTGTGAGCCTGGTGACCGAGTTGCTGGGGTATTCGGTCGGACGCTCGGATACGCCAACCTGGTCTCCGCGTTGGTGGCTCGTGACGGTTGGACTCGCGTAGTTGAAACGGCCGATCCGGCAAAGTTGAGTGAATTGGAGGAGACACTCAACGGCAGGGCAGGCAAATACTGGGATGACGCCATGGAGCGTTGGTTGCCGAGGTTGTCCAAGCACGCTTTCCTTGATTCGCTTCGCTGGATGACGCAGCAGCAAGCGTCAACCGGCATTCGGCACTGGGTAGTTCCTCTGGAGTCGGACGCCTATCCGTTTGGATTCGATGATCTTGCCGATGGCAGACCCCACGCACTTTGGGGAAGCGGCAACCCGTCGGTTTTGGCTCAGCAAAGCGCGGTTTCGATAGTGGGCGCAAGAGTCGCGAGTCGATACGGAGTTGAAGTCGCCACTGATCTCAGCGTCGTAGCAGCTGGCGCGGAAATAGTCACTGTCTCGGGAGGGGCATATGGCATTGATGAGGCCGTTCACAGGGGAGCTGCGAAGCTGGAAGCGCCAACTGTGGCCTACATGGCTGGAGGTCTCGGCAATCTTTACCCAAGAGGAAATGTCGAATTGCTCAGAAAGGTGATGCATCTGGGTGCGGTGCTATCCGAGTCAGCCCCTGAAGTGGTTCCAGCCAAGTGGAGGTTTCTAATGCGGAACCGTCTTATCGCCGCACACGGAGCCGCCACCGTAGTGGTTGAGGCCGGAAAGACCTCCGGAGCCTTGCGGACAGCACGCCTGGCAATCGATCTTGACCGAACAGTGGCGGTAGTGCCAGGTCCGATAACGAGCGCTAGGTCGGCAGGCTGCCACGACCTACTCAATGAGCATCAGTCTGCGGTTAGGTTGCTGGCGCGACCGCAAGAGCTCCCAGAACTGATCGGTCTATCGGGAAACAGTCAACCTTCGCTACAGGGCTTAGGCCCGCTGGAGCGCAGAGCTCTCGACAGTTTTCAGAGCGGGTCGCTAGAGCCATGGGAGGTGCAGCGGCTCGCGGGTTTCAACCATGTGGAACTGCAGATTGCCCTTGGTTCGCTTGAGATGCTTGGGCTAATCCAGCGAGTGGGAACTCGTTACCTAAGAGCGACCGGCTAGACCGGCGGCGGCTTCGAGCACTAGCAATGCGCCAAGTCGAACCGTTCTTCCATCTGGGGAATCGTTGCTGGCATCAATCTCGGTGATGTCCAGCGCGATTACCCGGGGTTCGGCTCCGACAAGATAGGCAAACTGCCGAAGTTCATCAGCACTCAAACCACCCGGTGCAGCTGCTGGACAGGCAGGAACTGCGGACCGATCGCAAACATCCACGTCGATGTCAACGAAAATTCGATCGACATCTGAGTGAAATGCCATCACCGCTTGCCAAATTTCTGCGGGGGACTTGCTTCGAAGTGATGACCTCGGCACAACGTTGACCCCGAGTTCCAAGGCCCGCTTTGCGTACTCCGGTGAGTTTGAGAAATCAGCGATTCCAATTTGCGTCACGTTACGCCCTGGCAGGCCTTGCTCAATCAATCGTCTTACTGGCGAGCCGTTGCTCACGCCGTCTCTCAGATCGTGGTGCGCGTCAAAAGTGATGAGCGCCGATCTGTCCAATCGCGCGGTTGCGCCCAGCATGGCGGCGTATGTCACGCTGTTGTCCCCGCCCAGAACTACTGTCAGCCTCGATTGGCTAACAGCATTGGCCACGAGCTTCTGCGACCGTAGTTCGCCAGCTGGGGAATCTGGTTCGATGGAATCACCGAAATCGAACGCCTTTAGTTTTCCCAAGTCCGCGGAGTGCTCCCAAGACCAGGTTGAATAGCGTTGAAGGCTCTGCCTGATTGCGGCGGGAGTAGTGTTTGCCCCAGTGATCGAGATAGATGTTTCATAGGCGGGTATTCCCAGGACAGCAAGGTCGATATTCGCCTCGCCTGCGGTGACGGCCGCAGTCAAGTCCGCTGTGCTATTGCTTAGCCAATTAGAGGCTCTTGGCCAACTGACATCTTCGTTCATTTTGCTCCCAGTCGTTTGCTGAGTTCTCGCGCGGCCCTCTGAAGCAATTCACCCAGATGCTTTTGCAAAGCGGGTAAACCCGACTCGGAAACACGGTCAGTTCTAAAGGTTACGGCAAAGGCGGCGCTAGGTATCGCGAGATGGTTCACGGCCGCGGCGGCGACCGAACTGTAGCCCTCCGTCACCGATCCCGTCTCAGTGCTGTACCCGATCTTCCGTTCGAGGGCGAGAAGTTCTCTAAGTAGCCCCAAATTTTCTGGTCCAACGCCGGTTCGTCTATCTAGGGGAGCATTTGGTTTACCAGGATAGGTGGCGGCAAACTGTGCAGGTGTCTGGAGGGCAAGCAGGCTTCTCCCAGACGCCGTCAAATGGGCTGGCAGGCGAACTCCAATGTCGGTTACCACTCTCAATTCGGCGCGAGTATGGGTCATCGTTGTCCCCTTGAGCAGATAGAGCAACTCACTGCCGTGGAGTACGCCGAGTTGCGCGACCGCTGCGAAACCCCGGGGGTCGATGGAGTCAACTTCGTTCAAGAGCCTGGTAAGCAGGGGTTGTGCCAAGCGTTCAAGCGGGTCGTGCCGAAGATAGGCGGATCCGAGTTCAAATGCTGCAACGCCAAGCGCCCAGCGACCTTCCTCGGGAAAATGAAGTACGTAACCCTGTCCCTTCAGTACCTCTAGAAGCTGGTAGGTCGACGACCTTGGGATGCCGAGTTTGAGTGCAACAGCTTGTGCGGTCAACGGTCCTCCCGCTGAGCCGAGCACCTCGAGCACTCTCAAGGTACGAGTGGCGGCCGGCACGCGCGATGCACTTTTCGCGGCGCCAGAAATTTCACTCATAGTCTCGGTCATCTAATGCTCACTCAAAGTGTCTGAAATTTCAGACACATTCTGTCTCCACATTACTGCGCGCGAATAGAGCATTGACTGAAATAGGAATCATGAATGCAATGACGCAGGGACACTATCCACTTCATGCCGCAACGGGTTCTAACATCACCGCGAGGGGATGGCAGCAAGAGGCCGCAATCCGTATGCTCCACAACAACCTCGACCCGGCAGTCGCCGAGCATCCGAGAGAACTGATCGTCTACGGCGGAAATGGCAAGGCCGCCAGAGACTGGAACAGTTTTGACGCAATGGTCAGAACTCTGACAAACCTCAAGAACGATGAGACCATGCTCGTGCAATCCGGCAAACCCGTAGGAGTCTTCCAGACCCACGAGTGGGCGCCTCGAGTCCTGCTTGCCAACTCGAACCTGGTGGGCGACTGGGCTAACTGGCCCGAATTCAGGCGTTTGGAACACCTTGGCTTGACCATGTATGGCCAGATGACCGCGGGTTCATGGATCTACATTGGCACCCAGGGAATCCTCCAGGGCACCTATGAAACCTTTGCCGCGGTGGCCGCAAAGAAGTTTGGCGGGACGCTAGCCGGCACACTGACCCTCACCGGAGGCTGCGGCGGAATGGGCGGGGCTCAACCTCTCGCCGTGACCATGAACGAGGGTACTTGCCTCATCGTGGACATCGATGAGAGTCGCCTGCGTCGCCGCTTGGAAACCCGTTATCTCGACGAGCTTGCGGACAACATCGATGACGCGATTGAGCGAGCTGTCTCTGCCAAGAATGCCCGAAAAGCGGTCTCGATCGGCCTCGTGGGCAACGCCGCTACCGTTTTCGCGGAGCTGCTAAAGCGCGATGTACCGATTGACATAGTCACTGACCAGACATCCGCACACGACCCGCTCTACTACATCCCAGAGGGCGTTGAATTCTCCGATGCACGCGAGTATGCAAACCGCAACCCCGAAGAGTTCACTCGTCGCTCGGAGGCCGCGATGGCTAAACAGGTTGAAGCGATGGTCGGCTTCATGGATCGAGGCGCGGAGGTTTTCGACTACGGAAACTCGATTCGAGACGAGGCGCGAAAGGGCGGTTACCAGGATGGCTTCCGCTTTCCAGGTTTCATACCCGCATACATTCGCCCACTGTTCTGCGAGGGAAAGGGCCCATTCCGCTGGGTTGCTCTCAGTGGCGACAAGAAGGACATCTATCGCACCGACCAAGCTGTGCTCGAGCTGTTCCCAGAGAACGAGCACCTGCGTCGCTGGATCAAATTGGCGCAGGACCGGGTCGAATTCCAGGGTCTCCCGGCCCGGATCTGCTGGCTCGGATATGGAGAGCGCGATAGGGCAGGAGCTGCATTCAACGATTTGGTGGCTCGCGGGGAGGTTAGCGCGCCCATCGTTATTGGAAGAGATCACCTAGATTGCGGTTCAGTGGCCTCGCCTTATCGCGAGTCTGAAGCCATGAAAGATGGCTCGGACGCCATCGCAGACTGGCCACTGCTAAACGCCATGCTCAACATCGCATCGGGTGCGTCATGGGTGTCGATCCACCATGGCGGGGGCGTCGGTATCGGCCGCTCAATCCACGCTGGACAGGTGTCGGTGGCAGATGGAACCGCCTTGGCAGCCGAAAAGCTGCAACGAGTCCTAACTAATGACCCTGGTATGGGCGTGATTCGCCACTGCGATGCTGGTTACGATGAAGCCATCACGGTTGCGAAGCAGAAGCACGTCCACGTGCCCATGCTCGACACCATCAGCGGCAACTAGGAAGCATTGAGCGCAACGCTTTTTGACAACATCGGTCAGCTGGTCACGAATGACCCTGCTGGGGGTTCGGATGCGCTCGGCATTCTGAGCTCCGTAGCCTTTGTGGTCGAATCGGGTCGGGTGTCGTGGGTGGGGAGTGCAAAATCAGCGCCTCCATGCGATTCAAGAGTGGATGTCGAAGGCGCTGCCGTCATCCCGGGGTTCGTCGATTCTCATTCTCATCCCGTTTTCGCCGGTGACCGGTCTGAAGAGTTTGCTGCTCGCATGCGTGGTGAGGCTTATACCGGAGGCGGAATACGGGACACGGTTGCAAGAACCCGGGCTGCTTCGGAGAGCCAGCTGCAGGCTAACTTTCAACGCTTGGTCGGAGAGTTTCACACCCAGGGAATCACAACGTTTGAGGCCAAGTCCGGGTACGGATTGACGACCGAGGACGAATTGCGGAGCCTTGCCATTGCGTCTACTGGCACCGATGAGGTGACTTTCCTCGGGGCACACGTAGTTCCTCCCGAATTCTCGGGCAACACAGATGGCTACGTGGAACTTGTGGCTTCGCAAATGGTTCCTCAAGCAGCGCAAATCGCGAAGTGGGTCGACGTGTTCTGTGATCGAGGCGCATTCGACGTGGACCAGTCACGTCTAGTGCTCACGGCGGGGATTGAAGCAGGTTTGAAGCCACGCATTCACGCCAACCAGCTGACTCGCACGGATGCGGTGCTCCTCGCCGTGGAACTGGATTGCGCCTCAGCCGATCACTGCACTCACCTAAACGAAGACGACATCACCGCATTAGCGAACAGCAATACAGTTGCAACCCTGCTTCCGGGTGCAGAGTTTTCAACACGGTCACAGTACCCAGATGCCAGGCGTCTAATTGCTGCTGGAGCCACCGTCGCCATCGCAACCGATTGCAACCCGGGTTCCAGCTACACAACATCGATGGCCTTTTGCATTGCTTTGGCGGTTCGTGAAATGAATCTTTCGCCGGCGGAAGCCTTGTGGGCTGCCACCGCAGGTGGGGCGAAGGCCCTGCGCAGAACGGATGTCGGTGCTCTCGTGGCAGGTAGTCGAGCCGACTTCAACATACTTAGTGCTCCAAGCTACGTTCATTTCGCGTATCGCCCAGGAGTCAATTTGATAGCTGCGACATATAGCGAAGGCAGGAAGTTGTGAACGAGATAGTTACCCTCCGTACGTCGGGAGTGACCGAGGCAGATGTGTTAGCCGTAGCTAGAGACGGCGCACAGGTAATAATCGCCCCAGAGGCATTGAAGGCGATGGCGAAAACCAGAGCGCACATTGAGAAATTGGCTACCGCAGAAGAACCGGTCTATGGGATTTCGACCGGCTTTGGTGCTCTGGCGAATCGTCACATTGAGGTCGAGGATCGGGTACAACTTCAAAAGAGTTTGATCCGCTCGCACGCTGCAGGGGTAGGTCCTGCCGTCGAACGCGAAGTAACCCGGGCACTCATGTTCCTGCGGTTGAAGACCCTGTGCTCGGGAATGACGGGCATCAGACCAGTGGTGGCTGAAACCTACGCCGCCATGCTGAACGCTGGAATCACACCATTGGTGCATGAGTTTGGTTCTCTCGGTTGCTCCGGAGATTTGGCTCCGCTTGCCCACTGCGCACTGGTGCTTATGGGGGAGGGTTTGGCATTTGATGCGTCTGGCAGGCTCATGAGCGGCGCCGAGGCCATGGCTGCTGCCAAGATTCCTCCGGTTGAGCTTCGTGAAAAAGAGGGGCTGGCCCTGATCAACGGCACCGATGGCATGCTTGGCATGCTCGTACTCGCGCTCGCGGATCTTCGAAAGCTGGCTGACCAGGTAGACCTAGTTGCGGCGATGAGTGTTGAAGGTCAGCTCGGAACCGACCAGGTGTTCCGCCCCGAGCTTCATGAGCCGCTGCGGCCACATCCAGGTCAAGTCGAGTCGG
>JACCDQ012156805.1_pt1 | contig 16431 bp, 20 predicted proteins | sample 7446031 | NCBI WGS metagenome assembly JACCDQ01 (sample SAMN15323442, study PRJNA562643) | freshwater metagenome | isolation source: river surface water | place: USA:Blue River Watershed | collected 2017-08-17
GCATTGCTACTTTTACAGCATCAACTAAATCATTTAAACCATAACATAGTTTTTTAATTCTATCTGTGATTTTGTCAAACATTACAGGCTCCTTATGGCCATCTCTTTTTACTACATACATAATCTTTTAGTTTTAGGAAATCAAAAAATCCCTTTCTTGATTTCAGGTATTTGTTATTATTTTTTTGCACTTATGTGCGGTAATCTATTCCGAATCTGAAACGAGTTCAAATTAAAAATCAGCGTCAAATGTTATTTTTTGGGCATCTGTATCAGAATTCATTACACCTGCCTTTTGGTATTCTCCAACACGTTTTTCAAAGAAATTTGTTTTTCCTTGTAATGAAATCATATCCATAAAATCAAATGGATTAGACGAATTATAAACTCTATCACATCCTAACTCTACCAACAATCTATCAGTAACAAACTCTAAATATTGTGTCATTAAATTTGCATTCATTCCAATTAAACTCACAGGAAGTGACTCGGTAATAAATTTTCTTTCAATGTCCAATGCATTAGTCAAAATCTCTGTAATTCTAGCTTTTGACACTTTGTTTATTAAGTGATTGTTATGCAAATGAACTGCAAAATCACAATGCATTCCTTCGTCTCTAGAAATTAACTCATTTGAAAAAGTTAAACCTGGCATCAACCCTCTTTTTTTCAACCAATAAATTGAGCAGAAAGAACCAGAGAAGAAAATACCTTCTACTGCAGCAAACGCAATTAATCGTTCTGCAAAAGAATCTGATTGAATCCATTTTAATGCCCATTCTGCCTTTTCCTTAATTGCCGGAAAAACTTCAATAGCATGAAACAACTCATTTTTTTCGGCCTCATCTTTCACATAAGTATCAATCAATAACGAATATGTTTCACTGTGTATATTCTCCATCATTAATTGAAATCCGTAGAAAAATTTAGCTTCCGGATATTGAACTTCGCTCACAAAATTCTCTGCTAAATTCTCATTTACAATTCCGTCAGAAGCAGCAAAAAAAGCCAAAATATGCTTGATAAAATAACGTTCATCATCATTTAATTTGTTATTCCAATCGTTCAAATCAGAGTGCAAATCAATTTCTTCTGCCGTCCATATACAGGCCTCTTGTTTTTTATACCAATCCCAAATATCAGGATGTTTAATAGGAAAAATCACAAAGCGATCTTTGTTTTCTTGCAAAATTGGTTCAATTGTAGACATAGTTATTTTATTATTGTGTGTTGAAAGATTAAAATTTGGGGTGCTTTGGGAATTACAAAGATTGTGAAATATTGCGGTTATTAAAAGTCAAACTTATTCACAATCGGCTCTAGTTTTTAACAAAATGAGTCGTTGAGATATTTTTCAAACCAATTTGTAATTTATTTAAAATCAGGTATTTGTAAAATTTAAAAAAAGCAAAACCCCATAAAATATGGGGTTTTGTAAAATTCTGAAACAGATGAATTTATATCTATTGCACCAACTATTTTTTGAAATCGATTGCTACTTTTTCAAGCTCTTTGTACCAATCTTCTCCAAATTTTCTTACCAATGCTTCTTTAACAAATTTATAAACTGGAACTTGTAATTCTTTACCTAAAGTGCAGGCATCATCACAAATGTCCCACTTGTCATAATTTACAGCTGTAAATTCAGTAAAATCTTTCACTCTGATAGGATACAAGTGACAAGAAACTGGTTTTTTCCAATCTACAATTCCTTCGTTATAGGCTTGTTCAATTCCACACAATGCGGTTTCGCCATCAAAAATCACGTAAGCACAATCTTTACCTTCTATTAAAGTAGTTTCAAAATCACCATCTTCCCCTTTCACCCAAGTTCCTTGTGCTTCAATAGCTGCAATTCCCTCAGGCCGCAAATACGATTTTACCTTAGGATAAATAGCTTCCATGATTTTAGTTTCCTCTTCAGTCAGCGGAGCTCCTGCATCCCCATCAATACAACACGTTCCTTTACACGCAGACAAATTACAAACAAATTCCTTCTCTAGTATTTCTTCCGAAACAATGGTCTTTCCTAACTGAAACATTGGATACATAAATTGAATAATGAAGTACAAATGTAATCAAAAGGACTCGAAGAAAATAGTTCTGAGCCGAGGATAATCAAAATTTCCCAAGTGGATGCAAAAAAGTAATCTTCTCAAATTAATTTAGTTAAAAGTGTACCTTTGTAATAAAAAAAGACATGTTTGAAATTGATTTTAAAGAGATACTTACCGTTGGAATGGTTCTATTTGCCGTAATAGATATTGTGGGCAGTATTCCAATTATTGTAGATTTAAGAACTAAACACGGTCACATTGAATCAGAAAAAGCCTCTATTGTAGCTGGTATCATTATGATTGTCTTTTTATTTATTGGAGAAGAATTCCTAAAAATAATAGGCATCGATGTTCATTCCTTTGCGGTAGCAGGATCTTTTGTTTTGTTTTTTATTGCTTTAGAAATGATTTTAGGAATTCGTCTTTACAAGGATGAAGAATCCAGTTCTGCCTCTATTGTACCCATTGCCTTCCCTTTAATTGCGGGAGCTGGAACAATGACCACCTTACTTTCTTTACGATCAGAATTTCATACTATCAACATTTTGATTGCTATTCTATTCAACTTAATACTCGTTTATATCGTATTAAAATTATCTTCTAAATTAGAACAACTGTTAGGGAAAAATGGTTTAGGGGTAATTCGTAAGGCATTTGGAGTGGTACTTTTAGCAATAGCTGTTAAATTATTTGCCGCTAATGTTAAAGGTTTGTTTGTCTAAAAGAAATTTTTATACATTTACAGCGATGTTCTTATTACAGTACAGGTACGGCTAGTTTTACTATGCTTTTATATTGTACCAATAACTAAAAATCATCCTATGAAAATTTTTACAACTATTTTGATTTTTTTAGCGGCTACTTTAATCGTTTTTAATGTTACCCGTCTTGATTTTAACAACCTCTTACAAGGAGAAAGCATGTATGCTTTAATTGGTATTGCTGCTTCTTGTTGTGCTGTTCTAATTCTTTTGATTTTTAGAATGTCAAAAGAAATCGAAAAAAGAATGAATGACTAATCCTTTTGATGTCCTAATTATAGGAGGTGGTGTTTCAGGAATGTCTTGCGCACTCCTTTTTGGTTCTGCCAAAAACAAACCTTTTGCATCCGATAAAAAAATCGGGGTTTTTACTCACCAAAAATCCTCTGCTTTACAAGAAGCTATTTTCTACAACGCCTACGGAATAACTCCTGGAAAACTAGGCTCAGAACTTTTAATAGAAAGTAAAACCCATCTTTCTAAACTTTATCCTCATATTATTCAAATTCCAGATGAAAAGGTAATTCGAATAGAAGGAGAATTTCCTGAATTTAGGGTAATTTCTAACAAAAATACGTATTACACTAAGACTATAATTGTTGGCATCGGGTCTGCCAATACATTTGATATCAAAGGCTTAATGGAATTTGTTGAACCCCATCAAAAAGCATTGCCTGAAAAACAACGCATCCAATTGCGAAATACAGATCACAAGGTTGCTGATGGAATTTATGTTATTGGAACTTTGGCAGGATGTCGCAGTCAATTGACTATTGCCGCAGGAAGTGGTGCCTCAGTTGCAACGGATATTCTTAGTTTATGGAATAATGGTTTGCCAACTCAAGTTCACGATAGCATAAAAAAATAACTATCCTATTCTTCTTCTAAAACCGCTATCTGCTGCACATCGATTCCTGCTTTAATTAAAAATTGCAATCCAGAATCATCACGATATCCGTTATGATAAACCACTCTTTTAATTCCTGATTGATGAATTAATTTGCTACATTCTTTGCAAGGAGAAAGAGTAATGTACAAAGTAGCTCCTTCACAAGATTGTGTTGAACGTGCTACTTTTAAAATTGCATTGGCTTCGGCATGCAAAACATCCCAACGAGTTAAACCTTCTTCATCTTCACAACAATTCTCAAAACCAGAAGGAGTGCCATTATAACCATCAGAGATAATCATACGGTCTTTAACAATAATTGCCCCTACTTGTTTGCGTTTACAGTACGACAACAAGCTCCACTCTTTTGCAATTCTTAAATACGCTTTGTCGTATTTATTTAATTTTTTTTCTTCCATCCTACTATTGATTCCAAATTTCATTTTCAATAATCATTGGCAAAACTACTCCAATTATAAAAGCAGAACCAACCAAAACCCAATCTCTTTTAGAAAACCTTAAAAAAGTTTGCATGATATAAGCCACAATCAAAACTGCAAAGACTACCGCAATCTGAGCTCCTTCAATTCCTAAAGCAAACTCTAACAAGGGAACTAATTTAGAATTTGATGTTCCGCCAAGTACTGTTTTAAAATAATTAGAAAAACCTAAGCCATGAATAATCCCAAAAAACAAAGTAATAAAGAAAATTAAATTCAATTTTTCTTTTTTTGTCGATCTTCCAATCGTAAATACATTAAATAAGGCTGTGACTAAAATAGTTATTGGAATTAAAAACTCAATCACATTGGCTTTGATTACCATAATTTCATACACAGACAAAATAAGAGCAGTGGTATGCCCTAATGTAAATAAAGTAACTGACAGCAATATCCTTTTCCAATCTTTAAAGGTAAATGGAATTACTAAAGCCATCAAAAACAACACATGATCATACGCATGTATATCCAAAACATGGCGGAGTCCTATTTGAAAATAAACCCAAAATTCTGACATTAATCCTGAATTAAAATGATTAAGAAATGTAAACATACAATTAATTTTTAAAAGGTAAAATAAGACACTATCAAATCCTATTTGCAAACAAAATGTATTGTTGAAAATTTAGAATTTAAGTAGTATTTTTTTGAAAAAAACAATACCTTTATAGTAATTAAAAACACTTAGTATTATGTCATTTTCAGATTTATTTGATAGCGAATTTAAAACCAGAAATAAAGGTCATTTCTCAGCCATTGTTCGCGTGGCACTTGCAGATGGGAAATCTTCACCTGAAGAAAAAGCATTTTTAGACAAATTAGCTACAAACCTTGAGATTTCAGCTTCAGAATATGAAGAAATCTTAGCCAATCCATTAAAATATCCTATTAATCCGCCTTATTTGTACAATGATAGATTAGAACGTTTATTTGATCTAGGCAGAATGGTTCATATTGACCACCATTTAGGTGACAAACAAGAAAAATTATTAGAAAAATTAGGAATTGCATTAGGATTTACTCCTGGCAATGTAGGATACATTGTAAACAAAGCATTATCATTAATTGACAAAAAAGTAGATTTAGACACCTTCATTTATGAAATGAAGAACATGTATAAATAATTAATAGTCCCTACATTAATAAATACTGAAAGCTCCTTAATTATTTAAGGAGCTTTTTTTATACCTCTAGTGGAAGTAACAAATCAATAATTTTTTGTGAAAATGATATAATTTTTATTTTCTAGGCAGCTATCATTGTATATTTGCTAACTAACCTGACAAAATCAGGCATAAAAATTAGTATTTTTATTCATTTAACCATTAATAGTAAGAATTTATGAATATTCGAAAAGGAAATCCTGAAGACATGAAAGGAGTTTTGGCTCTAATCCAGGAATTGGCTGATTTCGAAAAAGAACCTGATGCAGTAGTCATAACCGTTGAGGATCTAATCCGAGATGGATTTGGAACGCATCCTTTATTTCATGTTTTTGTGGCAGAAGTAGCCAACGAAATTGTTGGGATAGCGCTATATTACTATCGTTATTCTACTTGGAAAGGAAAAACTATCCATTTAGAAGACCTAGTCGTAAAACAAAACATGAGAGGAACAGGCTTGGGCTATGCACTCTACTCTGAAGTAATTAAACAGGGGAAAAAAGACAATGTAAGACGCATTGAATGGGCCGTTTTGGATTGGAATACTCCAGCCATCGAATTTTATAAAAACTCTGGCGCAAAAGTTTTTGACGACTGGAGAGTGGCACAAATGGACGAAGAAGGAATTAATTATTTCCTTGAAAATAAATTAAAATAAATATAGTACTTATATAATATGAAAATATTCAAATTTGGAGGTGCTTCTGTAAAAGACGCCGATGGAATCAAAAATGTATATGACGTTTTACAAAAAGCAGGTTATGAAGATGTATTATTAGTGGTATCTGCTATGGGAAAAACCACCAATGCATTAGAAGTAGTAATCAAAAACTATTTTGACAAATCTCCAGAACTTAGTTCTTCAGTACAAGAGATTAAAAAATACCACAATCAAATCTTATTGGATTTGTTTGAGGATGACACACATCCTGTATTTGCTTCTGTAAACGAACAATTTTCAGATTTAGAGTACTTTTTAGCACACAATAAATCGCCTAATTACAACTTTGTTTACGACCAAATTGTGAGTTATGGCGAATTAATTTCGACTAATATTTTAAGCCATTTTATGAATTTTATGAACATCAAAACTCAATGGCTTGACGTTCGTAACTTCGTAAAAACTAATGCTAATTATCGAGATGCAGAAGTAGATTGGGAGTTAACCCAAAAGAATATTGCAAAAAATGTAGCTCCAAAAATCTTGAATATTACACAAGGATTTTTAGGTTCAGACGAAAATAATTTCACCACCACTTTAGGTCGTGAAGGTTCTGATTACACCGCAGCTATTTTTGCCTATTGTCTTAATGCTGAGAGTGTAACTATCTGGAAAGATGTTCCTGGTGTAATGAATGCTGACCCGCGTTATTTTGAAAATGCAAGCTTACTGAATCAAATTTCGTATCGCGAGGCTATTGAGTTGGCGTTTTATGGAGCATCTGTTATTCATCCAAAGACTTTACAACCGTTACAAAAGAAAGAAATTCCTTTGTATGTAAAATCTTTTATTAACCCGCTGTTAAAAGGAACCAGCGTTTCTAAAGGAGTGGATTTAGAACCTTACCTTCCTTGTTTTATTGTAAAACGAAATCAATTGTTAATTTCACTTTCTTCTATCGATTTTTCTTTCATTATGGAAGAAAACATCAGCGAAATTTTCGGTTTATTCCACGAATACAAAATCAAAGTAAACCTGATTCAAAACTCGGCTATTAGTTTCTCTGTTTGTGTAGAAGACAAATTCAATACTTTCAAAGAATTAAATTCCATTTTATCGAAAAAATTCAAAGTTGATTTTGAAGAAAATGTTACACTATACACCATTCGTCACTTTAACGACGAGGCTGCAAATACTGTTGAAAAAGACAAAACTGTTTTACTTAAACAAGTGAGTCGTGAAACAATGCAAATTGTAACTAAAGAATAAATTTAGTTTAACCAAAAAAAAGCACCAAAAAGGTGCTTTTTTTTGGTTAATAGTAGTACAAAACGGCCTTAGTCTCATCATACGATTCTGAAATGATCACAATGAAGGGACTATTTTTTTGAACTGCTTTATCTTGCAGTCTTCTTTTTTTCATTGCCATCAAATCAAACTCTGAAAAGCCTTTAGTCCTACCAAAGAAAACAGTAATAAATTCTCCTTTTTTTAAACCCATTGTTTCAGACTCTTTTAGAAACACTACTTCTCGAAATTTTTCTTTATTGTCTATATTAATTTTAGAGGAAATAATTTGAACACTTCCTGTAGCCTTATCTGTTATTGATTTAACGGCATATTTACTAATCTTATTTTCCTCAAAAGAGGTAGGAGTAGAAAAATAAACTAAATTATTTACTGTCTTATTATAATTAATTTCCATTTTTTCTCCATTATGTTTCAATAATTCATGTGTTTGCGCTGGCATTGAAACTGCAAACAAAACAGTCAAAACAACATATACTTTTCTCATTGTTTAAAATTTTAATTGGTACACATTATCTAAATCTTTTTCAGAACTTATAGTAACGTCTAAATCTGTTACAAAACCTGAATTTAATCCATACACCCATCCATGAAGACTCAATTCCTGACCATTTCTCCATGCCGACTGAACAATCGATGTTTTAGCTAAATCAAACACTTGCTCTTTTACATTTAATTCAACAAACGTATTGAATCGCTCATCTTCATTAACAATAGAATTTAAATACTTATCGTGTAAACGATATACATCCTTAATATGCCTAATCCAGTTATCAATAATCCCAATAGAATCATTTCCTAAAGCCGCTTTTACTCCCCCACAACCATAATGACCACAAACAAGAACATGTTTTACTTTTAATACATTAACCGCATAATCTAAAACACTTAACATATTCATATCAGAATGGATTACCATGTTAGCAATATTTCTATGCACAAAAACTTCACCTGGTTTTGCTCCAATAATTTCATTAGCAGGCACTCTACTATCTGAACAACCAATCCATAATAAAGGAGGTGTTTGTCCTTTAGCCAAATCTTGAAAATAATTTGGGTCCTTTTCTAATGATGCCTCTACCCATTTTTTATTGTTATCTAATATTTTTTTATAAAAATCTGTCATTCTACTTTAAATTTGATTTTTATTGAATAACTAAGCATCAAAACGCTTAATTTCCTTCTTTACTATCTCTCTTTTCATCGCGTCATAATAATGCTCAATTGTAACGTGATTATCTTCGCTATTTTCCATTTGATACGCCTTTTTAAATCCTTTTAGCTTTACTTTTATATACGCTTCTTTGGCTTTAATTGTTTTAAATTCATGGATTAAATCTAAAATATCATGAGCTATGTAAATGGTATCTTTTGCATCAATAATTACTTTAGAATTTTCAGGAATGGTATTCAATGTTTCTTTTATAGCAGCTTTATTCAGAAAAGAAACTTCTTGAGCTAAATCAATATGTATAACATCCCCATCTTCATATTCTTCCTTTCTAAAAACATACGCTCTCTTTAAATTTCCTTTCAATATAAAAATCACACTAATTAGCATCCCTAGCGCAACACCTTTCAATAAATCTGTAAAAACTACTGCAATTAAAGTTGCTATGAAGGGTACAAATTGGTATTTCCCTTTATGCCAAAAATGAATAAATGTAGCTGGTTTTGCTAATTTATAACCCACTAAAAGCAGTACAGCAGCTAAAGTAGCTAGTGGAATCTTATTTAATAACATAGGAACCGTCAACACACTAATCAATAATAAAACTCCATGTATAATGGCTGACATTTTTGATTTGGCTCCGGCATTATTATTGGCAGAAGAACGTACAACTACAGAGGTCATTGGAAGACCTCCCAATAGTGAACTTACAATATTTCCAATTCCTTGTGCCTTTAGTTCAACATTGGTATCTGTATATCTTTTTTGAACATCCATGCGATCAGCTGCTTCAATACACAATAGGGTTTCGATAGAAGCTACAATTGCGATTGTTAATCCTACAACCCAAACTGCTGGATTTAAAAACCCTGAGAAATTTGGCACTACAATAATAGCCTTAAACTCATCCATAGAAGTTGGAACAGGCAACGATACCAAATGTTCTTTTGCAATAGCTAACGAACTCCCTGTGTTAATAAAAATTTCATTTAGGATAATCCCTGTAATAACGGCTACTAAGGCCCCTGGAATTAATTTTAATTTTTTGAAAAAAGAAACTTTATCCCAAGCAATCAAAATAATCAATGAAATAGTTGCTATCACGATTGATCCTAACTGAACATAATTCAAAACATTGAATAAGGATAAAAATGTATTCCCACCATCAAGTTCTAGAAAAGATTGATCTCCTTCAAAATCACTATCAAATCCAACAGCATGAGGCAATTGTTTCATAATAATTATTATACCAATTCCTGCTAACATCCCTTCAATCACATTAGTTGGAAAATAGTTAGAAATACTTCCTGCTCTTATGAATCCAAGAGCTAATTGAATTAAACCTGCAATAAAGACTGCTGTAAGAAATATATCAAAGGAACCTAAATCAGTAATAGCTGTTAACACAATGGCTGTTAACCCTGCTGCAGGACCTGAAACACTTATATGGGATTGACTTAAATATCCCACTACTATTCCTCCTATTACTCCCGAAATAATTCCTGAAAAAAGTGGAGCCCCTGAAGCCATTGCAATTCCTAAACACAAAGGTAGCGCCACCAAAAAAACCACTAAACCGGAAGCAAAATCTGATTTAAGGTTGGCAAAAAGATTGATTTTTTTTGTCATATTTTATTGAACTAAATGATACACAGATGTAGTTCGCATTTACAAAATGCGAATAGAGATAAAATGAAACATTTCATTTTGAAAGATATGTACTAAATTAGTTCTGGAGGTGGAATAAATATCCCTAAAGAAACGTCATCATGTTTCAATGACTTTATGGTCGATACAACTACTGACTTTACATTGAACAAATAGATTGTACTGTATAATTGATCGAAATTAAATACAATTTTAATGTCTTTATGAGGCTGTTCTTCTTCTGAAAAACTATAAACAACAGAAACATCTGCATCATTTTCTATCGCACATACTACTGTAGGCGTTATAAGAAATGTAACAAATATAAAAAGTAATATTCCTGCTATTTTTTTCATTCAAGCAAAAATATAATTAATCCTGACTCTTACGAATTATTTAAAACAAAATTAACACAACTATTACTCCTAAAACTTCTCGTGTTTTATAATCTTTGCATTAACCATAAAGAATACATTCTCGGCAATATTAGTACAATGTTCCGAAATACGTTCTAAATGCTTTAATACAATGACCAAATTAGTCCCTGAAACTACTGCTTTCGAATTAGTTTTCATTTCTGAAACGATATTGTGTATTGTATCATCTGTCTTGTTCTTGATACTTTTATTCAAAACAAATATTTCTCCAATGGTATTTTCATCTCGAGTAATGAAACATTCATTGGTTTTAATTGTAATTTTTTCAACCTCTTTTGCTAATTCAGCCACTTGAAATCTAGCAATTAAATCGTGTTTGTCTTTAGTATTCTTTGCTTTTTTAATAATACTTATTGCTAAATCTCCTATACGCTCAATTTCATTACTGATTTGCATGGCTGACATAATAAACCGTAAATCAGAAGCTACAGGTTGTTGTAAAGCAAAAATACTTTGACAAATCTCATCAATCTTAACATCTAGTTTATCTATTTTATGCTCTGTCTTCTTTACTTCTTTGCCTTCCATTAATGGCTCGGCAAGCAAGGCTTTAACCGACTCTCCTACCTGATTTTGAGCAAGGAAGCCTATTTTTTCAATTACTTTTTTTAATTTTTCTAATTCTATCTCAAAATGTGTCATACGATTTTATTTTAAAATTATAACTACGGATTAGCTACTTCATCTTATACTATGATTATCCAAATCTACCGGTAATATAATCTTCCGTTTGTTTTTTCTCAGGCTTAGTGAAAACCGCATTTGTTTTGCCCATTTCTATTAATTCTCCCATATAAAAGAATGCTGTATAATCACTTGTTCTAGCTGCTTGCTGCATATTATGTGTTACAATAATTATAGTATATTGTTCTTTCAATTCGTGAACCAATTCTTCGATTTTAGAAGTAGAAATTGGATCTAATGCGCTGGCTGGTTCATCCATTAAAATAATGTCTGGGCTTACTGCCAAGGTTCTAGCAATACATAAACGTTGTTGTTGTCCTCCTGAAAGGCCTAGGGCCGAATCCCCTAAACGATCTTTAATTTCATCCCAAATAGCCGCTTTACGCAAAGACGATTCAACAATTTCATCCAATTCTGTTTTATCTTTTATACCATTAATTCTTGGACCATAAGCGATATTCTCATAAATAGATTTTGGAAATGGATTTGATTTTTGGAAAACCATTCCAATTTTTTTTCTGATATTCACTACATCAACATCATCATCATAAATATCAACTCCTTCTACTAACAAATTACCTGTTATTTTAACATCTGGTATTAAGTCATTCATTCTATTAATACATCTTAAAAAAGTAGATTTCCCACAACCCGATGGTCCAATTAAAGCTGTAACTTTATTTTTTGGTATTTCTAAACAAATCTCCTTTAACGCTTTTTTCTCTCCGTAGTATAAAGATAAATCTTCTACTGTAATTTTAATATCTTTCATTTTGTTTTAAATAAATCCTAATTATTTTGCTTTACTTCTAATTCTAGATCGAATTAATACTGCCACTAAATTCAATGACAGGGTTAACAACAACAATACTAAAGTAGTTGCAAACTGAATAGGCATGGTTTTCTCAACATCGGAAGACTGCGTTGACATGATATAAATATGATACCCTAAATTCATAAATTGATCACTCAACGAACCTGGTAATGTTGCCAAATAATAAGCTGCTCCTGTAAATAGAATCGGGGCAACTTCTCCTGCTCCTCTACTAACCGCTAAAATAGTTCCTGTCATAATTCCTGAAATAGATTCGGGGAAAACGACCTTTTTGATAGTTTGCCATTTGGTAGCTCCAAGTGCTAAACTAGCTTCACGCAATTCTCGTGGAATCGTTTTCAAGGCCTCTTCAACCGAAACAATAATTACTGGAAGCGTTAATAACGACATGGTAAGACTAGCCCAAAGAATATTAGGTTGCCCCCAACGCAACTGGCCTCCATTGAAAACCGTATCAGCTCCTGTCCCAACAAATTGTATAAAAAATCCTAGACCAAACAACCCAAAGATAATAGAAGGCACTACCGCTAATGTTCGTATCGAAAATCGAACCGCAGCTGCTAATTTTGAGTTTTCCCTAGCATATTCTGTCAAATAAATGGCGGTAATAGTTCCAAAAGGCACTGCCGCAATTGACATCACAATGACTAAGATAAACGTTCCTATCAGAGCTGGAAAAATCCCCCCTTTTGTCATTCCATCTGTTGGAAATGAACTAATAAATTCCCAAGAGAATTGTTCTCTCCCTTGATAAATAATAATCCCAAGTATAATAAATAAAATGGCTATAATTAAAAAGACTGCTAATTGAGTAGTCCCTACAATCAATTTCCCTTTGATATCTATTTTTTTCCCTTCACTAGAGAAAAAATGATTCTGTGTTACATTCGTATTTGTATTCATATTACTTACCTTGGAATTTTTTAATTAGTTTCCCTTTGACATAAAACTCTGCCAAAGCATTTAATGCAAATGAGAAAATAAACAGTAACGACCCTATAAAGAACAATACACTATAATGTGTCTCTCCAAAAACGGTCTCAGCCATCTCAGCACCAATGGTTGCTGCAAAAGTTCGCACACTATCAAATGGATTTACAGAAACTAACGCTGCATTTCCAGTAGCCATTAAAGCTATCATGGTTTCCCCAAAAACACGTCCTACACCTAATAATAAAGCCGCAAAAATACCTGGGGTTGCAGCAGGTAACACCACAAAAAAAGCAGTTTGCCACTTACTCGCCCCTAGCGCTAAACTCGCTTCGGTATATGTTTTAGGAATGGAAGATAAAGCATCTTCTGAAATAGTGTAAATTATTGGAATGGCTGCTAATGCCATAGCAATTCCTCCTATAAAGGCATTCAATCTTGAATCGTAACCCAATACATTTTGAAAAAATGAAGCTAATACCATCAAAGCAAAAAAGCCAATCACAACTGACGGAAAAGCGGCTAACATTTCTATAATAGGTTTTATGAATTCTTTTGTTTTTTTAGATGCAAAACAAGAAGTAAATAATGCTGCTAACACCGCTAATGGTCCTGCAATACCCATTGCAATTAAAGTTACCTTCAAGGTCCCTATGAGTAGTCCTATTAAACCAAACCGGGGATTATTAGAAACAGGCACCCATTCAGCCGTAGCAAATGTGTTCCATGTTTTATCCTCCCCTTCTTTATTTTCTAGATTCTTTTTACTCGGTTCTTCTTGGGCAACCTCAGTTAAAGACTCTACTTCAACACCTCCGTACGATTCTGGAGCAGTATTATTTTCGCTCATCAAATCTTCTGTAGGCACACTTCCATAAGATTCTGGTTCCAATTCTTCTGTAGTAGCTCCTTCATAACTTTCTGGAGCAAGATGAGTCGCTTCAACAGTTATTACTTTTTTTTCTGCTACGCCAATATTGAAAATAGGCAACGACTCTTTAAAAACAAAAACAAAAATTAAAAAAATAATCGCAATAGATAAAAAAGCTACTGATGATATAACTTTTTCAGCTAGAAACTCTGAAAGCCGGAATTGTTTTTTCAGACTCTCCTTGGAGAAATTAGTATTTGACATTTTATAATTCATCAAGAGTAAAAAATGGAATCAATTTTTAAAAAATATCCCTTCTGTTAGGAAGGGATAATAACTTATTATTTATTTAACTGGAAAGTATCCTACTCCTGCAATAATTTGTTGCCCTTCTGAACTCAAAATCCAATCAATGAATTTTTTAGTTTCTCCTGTTGGTTTAGAAGTCAAATACATGTACAAATACCTTGCAATTGGATATTTTTTATTTTTTATGTTAACTTCTGTAGGCAAATACCCTTTACTGTTAGCATCTTTTTTAACCTTGCAATCCTTCACTCCTTCTGCATAAGCAGCACCTCCGTAACCAATACTGTATTTATCCTTTTTAACAGCATTTATGATGGCTGCTGTTCCAGGCAAAGTTTGACAAGTAGCCGCAAAATCAGTTTGAACTACATGTTCTTTAAAAAATTCAAATGTACCTGAGCTACTTTCTCTTCCGTACAATTGAATTTTTGCATCATCACCTCCTACCTGCTTCCAATTGGTAATTTTTCCTGAAAATATCGCCCCTATTTGCGCCATTGTCAATTCTGAAACTTTATTTCCTTTATTCAAAAAGACAGATAATCCATCTTTAGCACACGGAATCTGAATCGCATTTTTACCAAATTTTGCCTTAATTTTCTCTAATTCTGCGGGTTTAATTGGACGACTAGAGTTTGCAATATCCGTTGAACCGTTGATTAAAGCAGCTAATCCTACTCCTGAACCTCCACCTGTAACTTGAATAACAGTACCCGGATTTTTTTTCATGTAAATTTCAGCCCACTGTTGAGATAAAATTACCATTGTATCCGATCCCTTGATTGTAATTTTACCTAGTGTAGTGAAAGAATACCCAATAGCCATTAGTACTACTAAAACAGCTGCCATTTTTAATTTTGTTGTTTTCATTTTGATATGTTTATATTTTTAATTAGAAATTAAACTGTGCTTGCAAACGCAATAAATTACCTTGCTGTCTATTATTTCTTAGAGCGCTATCTTCAAAAGTTCTATCCGCAATAACCCACTCAGCTGTTAATTCAAAAGCTTTGAATGGTTGCCACTCAACTCCTAATTCATAGTCTCTAACCACATAACTTCTTGCGTCTTTTTCAAATTTCTTACCTCCATTATAGTATTGAAATTTTGCAAAAGGATACAAATATTGGTGTTTAGGCAAGTCCAACTTGTAGTTTAAAGTTAGGTATCCACCTTCTAAATGAGACACCTTAACTGAATTAGTAACCTTTTCATAACGTGGGCCTTTCCCAATATTATATTCTGCTTGAATCCCAAATGGTTTTGGATATAAAACAAATGAAGCGGCTATCCTTTCGTCTGTCACATAGTTTTTCTCACTTATAGAAACACCTGAAGAAATTTCACTTCCAAAAGCCCATTTCCCTTTATACGCTTGAATTCCTGGCTCAATAATTTGACCTCCAACTTCAAATGGATAACTAATTCTAGTAACTACATGTAAGTTTCTATTGGCTTCTGATTTATTAGCTGTTTGTCCATTATACGCTCCAAAAGCAAACACTCCGTAGTCTCCAGAACCCTTGTAACCATCTTTAACCAACATCGCAAAACGATCTCTAATTTTACTTGGTGCCCAATAGAAAAAAGCACCTAAATCACGTTCATTAGCTACTGCACTATTCAAAGCATCGTTACGATCTAGTGTTAAGCGATTTTGACTCGATTGAAGATTCTCAAATCCAAAAGGGACTTTACTTTGACCCACTCTAACTCTAAATTCTTTTTCAGAATCAAAAGATAAATCGAAATAAGCATCCCGTAATTGTACAAAATGGTTTACTCCTGAGGCCGGAGAACTGGCAACATCAGGTTGAATATAGATATACACATTAGGATGTACTTGACCAGAAAAAACTAAACGAGCACGTCTAATAAAAAAACCATTGTTAGATTTAGCATCGATTGCAGTTGATGTAGTTCCCCAAGATTTATCACACTGATCACATGAAACCTTATCATTAGTTGATAACAAACCATTATAACGTATTTGAGCATATCCTCTCAACGAAATTTTATCATACCAAAGGTCTTTTTTTGCAGTTGCTTTTTCAGTTGCTAATTTTACTTTGTTGATAGAATCCAGAACACGCAATACTTCTTTAGTAATCGCTTCCTTATTTGTTTCTTGAGCACTAACGAAACAAGAAAACAGAGCTAAACCTAAACCTAAAACTTTATTCATCTTTTATTTGCTTTAATTTTGAC
>JACCDQ010334159.1_pt1 | contig 16430 bp, 17 predicted proteins | sample 7446031 | NCBI WGS metagenome assembly JACCDQ01 (sample SAMN15323442, study PRJNA562643) | freshwater metagenome | isolation source: river surface water | place: USA:Blue River Watershed | collected 2017-08-17
ATTTCAGGAAATCGTCCCCAAGTTGCAGATTATGTCAAATATCCGAATTGGATCACGTTTGACGGTCGGTCAAATGAGCCAGTTCCTTCCTTTTTAGCTTCTCATGTGGAACTTGAAAGTGAGGCTTTTTACAAATTTGGGGTGTGGAGTGGTCAAGTACCCATGACCCCTGCCTTGCGCGAAAAATTACGGGCCTATGTGAATCGGGTTCATGCCGAAGGGCGCAAATTGCGTTTATGGGCGACACCGGATACCATGATTGCTTATCAAACGCTGTTGGATTTAGGTGTTGATTACATCGGCACAGATCATCTGGCTGATTTAGCGGAGTATTTAAAGGCGAGTCGTTAGTTATCAGTAGTCAGTAATCAGTGGTCAGTAGTCAGTGGTGCTTTATTACTGTTTCACATATGTGGATGCGGGTAATTATTCAATTTTGATATGTTTTAATTAACTACAGACTACAGACTACAGACTACTGATTACTGACCACTGACTACAGACTACTGATTACTGACCACTGACTACTGACTACTGACTACTGACTACTGATTACTGACCACTGATTACTGACAACTGTTCCACTTTTTTCTTTGTATTTTTTTTCGTTGTTTTGAACAAACCTATTTAATCACTCAAGTTTGATGTCTAGCGTCTAATGTCTAGTGTCCAACGTCTAAATTTTTATTATGCTTTCACGTCGTCGATTTATTGCGCAAAATTCAATTGTGGCACTAGCCGCTTTCATTCCATCTGCTAAATCTAAATCATACCGAATGGGCTATTCAGCCATAACTTGGGGTGGAAAGGATGAATTAGCAATAGAAGAACTTGCCGAATTAGGTTATAAAGGAATTCAATTGCGTGCGAATACCTACGCGAAATTCAAAGATAATCCAGCTGATTTGAAGCAATTATTAGACGCGAAGGGACTTTCGTTAGTGATGTTCTCTAGCGGTAATGTGGAAATTGACGCGGCAAAAAAAGAAGCAAATGCTGCGATGCATTTAAATCATGCCCGTTTTGTCAAAGCATTAGGTGGGACTTCCATTCAATTAACAAATAGTTTACGTAAAAATAATGTGCCGCCTACTGCCGATGAGTTAACTCGTTTGGCTGCAGCCATGAATGAAATAGGTGCCTTAACAAAAGAAATTGGCATTCAAGCGACCTACCATAATCACATGAATCAGTATGGCGAAACGCCTGAAGAGGTGGATGCATTGGTCAAAGCAATGGATCCGAAATATGTCCGTTTACTTTTAGATGTGGCGCATTATCACCAAGGAGGTGGCAAACCTGCTGAAGCTGTGATCAAATACAAGCAAGTTTTACACAGTATGCACATCAAGGATGTCGAATGTCCAATCAAGGGAGATGCAAATCCAAAGTCATATAAATTTGTGGAATTAGGTCAAGGAAATGTTGACTTAGTGGGAGTTTTTGCCGCACTAGATAAAATTAAATTTACGGGATGGACCATTGTAGAATTGGATGGTGTACCTGATAAAGCCAAAACGCCTAAACAATGTGCTCAAATAAGTAAAGATTTCCTACAGGCTAAAATTGCATATCAATTTTAGTAAATTGCTTTCAAATTTAGATGCATGTTAGAAAAGAAGCGCAGCGCCGCCATAGGTTTTATATTTGTTACTTTATTAATTGATGTCATGGGTATCGGAATTATTGTTCCGATGATGCCCACGTTAATTCGAGGATTTACGGGAGGTGATTTGAGCACTGCCTCTCAATACTCCGGCTGGCTGATGGCGTCTTATGCCATTATGCAATTCATATTCTCACCTATATTAGGTGGGCTTTCCGATCAATTTGGTCGCAGACCGGTCATTTTAGCGTCACTTTTTGGCTTTTCTTTAGATTATTTGCTTTTAGCCAATGCCCCTAATATCAAATGGTTATTTGTTGGACGGATTCTGGCAGGTATCACAGGAGCGAGTTTCACGACAGCACAAGCGTATATTGCCGACGTATCCACGGCTGAAAATCGGGCGAAAAACTTTGGAATGGTAGGTGCGGCGTTTGGTTTAGGTTTTATTGTTGGGCCCGCAATAGGGGGAGCATTAGGTAGTATTGATGTTCATTTACCATTTTATGCTTCTGCGGTATTAACCATGGTCAATGCCTTATATGGTTATTTTGTTTTGCCTGAATCACTTTCTTTGGCCAATAGACGCCCATTTGATTGGAAAAGAGCTAATCCATTTGGTTCCCTAAAACATATGTCGAAGTACCATCCCATGGTTCTTGGGCTTGTTGGTGGTTATTTCTGTGTTCAACTAGCTAGTCAGGCGCACCCAAGTACGTGGTCATATTTTACAATGAAAGTATTTAATTGGACTCCAGATGAAGTAGGTTATTCGCTGGCATTTGTTGGCCTCATTGTGGCCATCGTTCAAGGTGGTTTAACACGTGTCATTACGCCGAAAATAGGGGAGCGAAAGGCGATTTCATACGGTTTGCTTTTATGGGCATCTGGCTTTTTGTTATTTGCCTTTGCAACCAAATCTTGGATGATGTATGCGTTTATGATTCCTTTTGGTTTAGGCGGTTTAGCTGGACCGGCTTTACAAAGTCTCATCACCCAACAGGTTGGGCCCAATGAGCAAGGAGAATTACAGGGTGGATTAACTAGTTTGCAGTCGATTACGACCATTTTAGGCCCTTTATTTGCGTCCAATTTATTTGCATATTTTACAAAGGAAGAGCATAATTTTCCAGGTGCCGCCTTTTTCGCAGCGGGCATCGTAGGCTTTCTTGCCTGGATCATTATTATGCGTTCCATTCCTAAAAAATCAGTAAACTGATAATTAATTGGGTCCTGTTCATTGCTACCCAATATTTCTATACCTTTAAAAAAAACAAAAAGATGAAAATAAATTTTACACACATGATGGCGGGCTTATTAATTTTCAGCTCTGCTCTTGCCTTTGGTCAAAGTACGGAAGAAGTTTTAGCTAAACATCAAGCTGCCATGGGCAGTCCCGAAAAATGGGCTGCAGTTAAATCAGCCATAGTTAAAAACAAGTTTAGTGTTCAGGGTATGGATATCGAATCCAAGACTACGGTTTCGATCGGTAAAGCATTCCGTACGGAAGTTGAAGTGATGGGAAATAAAATCATCACAGTTGTGGATGAGAATTCAGGTTGGATGATCCGTCCTGCCATGATGGGAGGAACAGGTGAGCCAGAGGATATGCCTGGCGAACAAGTTAAACTAGCAGGATCTCAGAAGAATTTAGGATCTGCATTAATTCAAGCACAGAAATCAGGTGCGAATATTGAATTAGTTAGCAAAGAAAAAATTGATGGTGCGGATGCTTACTTATTGAAAGTAACGAAGTCTGGCGGTGAAGAATCGCAAGTATATGTATCAGCTTCAACATCTTTCATCATCAAGACAATCGCGAAGGTTCTGGCTAATGGCCAGTCGGTTGACACCGAAGTAAACTACTCCAATTACAAAGCGGTAGATGGTTTATACTTTCCATTCACTGTTGAGGCTGCAAGCCCGATGGGTGGCATGATGCAAGTGGATACGACTTCAGTCGAATTGAATGTTCCCGTAGATGCGGGTTTATTCAAAAAGCCAACTAAATAAAAAAAACGGGAGCTGAAAGGCTCCCGTTTTTCGTTAAGGCAAAAAGGTATTTATGTGGTTTCTCGCTGCAAGAATCGCTTTGTTGATATCTTCTGGAGAACCTTCAAACGCTTTGTCTTCGACTTCGATGACGATAGGCCCACGGTAACGAACATCATGTAAAGCGGATATGAATTTACCCCAATGGATGTCACCTAACCCTGGAATTTTGGGTGAATGGTATTCTAAGGGGTTTGCTAGAATTCCTACACGATTTAATTTTTCAGGATACACTTTGACATCCTTGAGATGTATGTGGTGAAGGCGCTCTGCATAATGATGTATTGGGAATAGGTAATCCATTTGCTGCCAAACCATATGCGATGGATCGTAATTCAATCCAAAATTAGCTGACGGGATGATGCTAAATAATTGATCCCAAATTTTAGGAGTAGTCATTAAATTTTTTCCTCCTGGCCACTCATCGTCGGTGAAAAACATCGGACAATTTTCAATCCCTATTTTTATGTTGAGCGAATCCGCCAAGGCAATAATCTCTGGCCATACTTCCGAAAACCTCGCTATATTGGAAGCTACATTTTTGGTATAATCACGACCAATAAAGGTATTAACAACAGGTATTTCAAGAACAGCTGCTGCTTGAATAATCTTTTTGATATGTTCTCGGTAAAAGGCGGCTTGTTTTTCATCCGGATCCAATGGATTCGGGTAATAGCCTAGTGCTGAGATTTTTACAGGGTGTTGTTTGAGGTAGGTCTTTAAATTCAATAGACCTAATGAGTCCATTTGGTCGACCGCGATGTGCGAAACACCCGCGTAACGACGCGTATCTGCGTTTGTGGAAGGCCAACACATCACTTCAACGCAGGTAAATTGAGCTCGTTGAGCAAAGTCCATGACTTGTTCTAACGACAAATCGGGTAAAATGGCTGAATTTAGTCCGAGTGAGAGCATGTTATTTTCGTTTTTCTAGGCTGTAAAATACAATCAATGCAAAGGAACCAATCCAAAGACCTACCGCCTCACGCGCTAACTCTTGATTCATCGTTTTCATGGCTAATCCATCCGTCATAAATCCTTCCCAAGCGGTCATTTCAGTCCATAATTGAATTCCAGCCATGGTGCTTAAAACAAACATGACTGTCAGTAATTCATGATTAACTTTTCCACGAATGGCTTGAATCGATACATACACGGCTGAACCATAAACTGGTACCCAAAGAATTGGATCGGGATCGTTGAACTGCCAGTAGGTAAACAACGTAAAAATGATCGTAAATAGGATTCCAGCAATAAATAGGGCTTGTTTCATGTTGGTTTATTTATTCGTTACATAGGTCTTTAACGGCTTGAGCAGCCCCAGGATATTTTAATTTTTTGGCTTGTTGGAGCGCTAAACATGCCTTTTCCTGTTCTTTCACATGATAATACGAAAGTCCAAGTGCGTAATAGCCTTTTCCGAATTCATCGTTTGCGGCTACACTCGCCTCAAAATCACGGATCGCTTCCGGATAATTCAATTCTTGGAAAAAGATGTTTCCTCGGTTATAATGGGCATTAATCTCATTTGGGGCTATTTTCAAGCATGTTGTGAAATCAGCCTTCGCTTCCTCTGGCTTGCCTAAAGCAGCTAAAACAATGCCGCGTTGTAGGTATCCTGCACTTGAATCAGGTTGTAATTTGACGGCTTCATTGGTGGGTAAAAATGCCTCTTCCCATTTACCATTTTCCATGAATAAGGCTCCTAAATTTAATTGGGCTTGTACCAGTGAAGGCTTTAATTCGATCGCTTTTCGATATTGCGCTTCAGCTCCCACGAAATCTTTTTCTTGAAAAAGGATTACACCTTGCAAATTATAGGCCTCCGCTAATCCTGGATTTTTGTCGATTGCCTTTTGAATCGCTTCTTTGGCAGAAACGTTTTCACCCGCTTTTAGGCGTTTTTTGGCTTCTTCTAGCCACGAATCGGCATCTGAAGAACAGGAGATGGATAGAATACAAAGGAGGATGAAATAGGTAAATCGCATGTTTTTCGAATAGTCATTAAAGTTACTGTCAAATTGGAAATTATTGGCATATATTTTGAAAAAAGCGGTGATTTTCGCATCTTTGCAGTGGCAAATTACCAGCTCCCTCTGAATCCCCCAGGTCTTGATCGAAGCAAGGGTAGGTAGGTCGTAGCGGTGAATTTGCCATTTTTTTGTTCATCTAAATCGTACAAACATGAAATTTTTTATTGATACAGCGAATTTGGCACAAATTAAAGAAGCCCAAGATCTTGGGGTTTTGGATGGTGTAACAACCAATCCTTCTTTAATGGCAAAAGAAGGTATTAGTGGAAAAGATAATGTTTTACGTCACTATAAGGCCATCTGTGACATCGTAGATGGTGATGTTTCAGCTGAAGTAATCGCAACAGATTACGAAGGAATGATTCGCGAAGGGGAAGAATTGGCGGAATTAGACGATAAAATTGTTGTTAAAATCCCCATGATCAAAGAAGGTATCAAAGCCTTGAAATATTTCTCAGATCGTGGAATCAAGACCAATTGTACGTTGGTGTTTTCTGCCGGCCAAGCTTTATTAGCTGCCAAAGCAGGTGCTACGTATGTGTCTCCATTCATCGGACGTTTAGATGATATTTCATTTGACGGTATTGAATTGATTGAGCAAATTCGTTTAATCTATGATAACTACGAATTTGATACGCAAATTCTTGCGGCCTCTGTTCGTCATCCAATGCACATCATTAAATGTGCTGAAGCTGCAGCTGATGTAATGACTGGTCCTTTATCAGCAATTCTAGCACTTTCAAAACACCCATTGACAGATTCGGGTCTAGCTACTTTCTTAGCTGATCACGCCAAAGCAAATCAATAAGTCTATGTCTATCTTGTCTTTTGAACATGTAAGTATTTCCCAAGAAGGAATTCCAACCTTAACGGATATTAATCTTTCAGTTGAGGCAGGTGAATTTTACTATTTGATTGGTCGGACCGGAAGCGGGAAAAGTACTTTTTTTAAGTCAATCTTCGCTGAATTACCCATTGATGAGGGGCAAGCGAACGTGGTGGGTTATGATTTGACAACCATCAAGCGCAAAGATATTCCTTACCTGCGTCGGAAATTAGGTTTTGTTTTTCAAGACTTTCAATTGCTGACCGATCGCAACGTAGAAAAAAATCTATCATTCGTTTTAGAAGCAACGGGTCACACGGACCAGCTTGAAATTAAAACGCGTATTGAAGATGTGCTTGCGCGAGTAGGTATGTCAAACGCCATTCATAAGCGAGTTCACAAACTTTCAGGTGGCGAACAACAACGCATTTGCATCGCAAGAGCAATTTTGAATAATCCATTGTTGTTATTAGCAGATGAGCCCACAGGCCATTTGGATCCTGAAGTTTCCCTAGAAATCATGCATTTGTTCAAGGAATTGACCGCTCAAGGAACGGCCATCATCATGGCAAGTCATGATTATAACACGATGCGCCAAGTGCCTGGTAAATTCTTGAAATGTGAAGGTGGTAAAATCGAGTTAACCGCTTCTATCTAAGTTATTTCCCTACTAAATAGGCCACTGGAATAATACATTCCTCCAGTGAAATACCTCCATGCTGGAACGTATTCCGGTAATGATTTACGTATTGATTGTAGTTGTTCGGGTAAGCAAACATATAATCATCTTTCGCGAAAACATAGGTAGTGGACATATTCGGTTTCGGAAGAAATAATTGCTCCGGTTTCCGACTCACAAACATTTTATTCGAAGGATCCCAATTCAAATTCTTTCCTTGTTTATAACGCAAGTTTGTATTCGTGCTGCGATCACCAATGATTTTAATCGGATTTTGAACACGAATCATTCCATGATCTGTTGTAATGACCACACGTCCCTTTTTCTCTGAAATACGCTTTAAAAGATCAAATAGGGGGGAATGTTGAAACCAACTCGCCGTTAAACTGCGATAGGCTGATTCATCTGGAGCCAATTCTTTAATCATCGCCATGTCCGTACGTGCATGAGATAACATGTCCACAAAATTGTAAACAATCACGTTTAATTGGTTTGTCAGGAGTTTGTTGAAATTGTCCACCAACTGCTTTCCTTGATATTGATGGATAATCTTATGATATGAAGCTTTCGCTGGAATTCGTAATCGCCTCAATTGTTCATTTAAATAGAACTCTTCATGTTTATTATAACCTTCCTCATCTTCTGAATCTCCTAAATCAAATACCCATTTGTCTGGGTAGTTTTTGTGTATTTCAGAAGGCATCATGCCTGCAAATATTGAATTTCGAGCGTAGGCTGTTGTGGTAGGTAAAATGGAATAATAAGTCTTCTCATCCTCCATTTGGAAGTATTCCTGGATAAATAATTCCAAGGTTTTCCATTGATCAAAACGCAAGTTATCAATCAGAATAAAGAATAAAGGCGATTTGTCATTAATGCGAGGGAAGACAAATTTTCGCATCATCAAATGCGATAAAATTGGTGTGTTTGCATCAGGATTTTGCAACCAACCTTCGTAAGAATTTTCAATGAACTTCGAAAAGTGGACATTAGCTTCTGATTTTTGGTTGATTAAAACCTCCGACATCGACTTGTTTTCGGTTTGGTCAATTTCTAATTCCCAGTAGGTTAATTTCTTATAAATATCTGCCCATTCCTCTGCGTTCAAACGATCTTGATAACGCATCGATAGCTCCCTAAATTCTTGTTGGTAATTCAAATTCGTCTTTTCCTCCTCTAATCGCTTCTTGTCAAAAATACGTTTGACTGAAAGTAGTAACTGATTAGGATTCAGTGGCTTAATGAGGTAGTCGGCAATTTTAGATCCAATGGCATCTTCCATCAATTCTTCCTCTTCAGATTTCGTAATCATAATTACGGGAAGGTTTGGGCGAATTTGTTTGATGGAAATTAATACCTCTAAACCAGACATGCCGGGCATATTTTCATCCAAAAACAACACATCAAATTTCTGCTTATTAACTAAGTCAAGCGCATCTGCACCAGAATTTGCGGTGGTGACTTGATAGCCTTTATTTTCAAGGAAAATAATGTAGGGAGTAAGTAAGTCGATTTCGTCGTCTGCCCAAAGAATGGAATAAATCATCGTTGCGTTTTTAACCTTAACTAGTTTGTTTGCGAATTATTGTGTGAGCAAAAATTAAAATTTGTTAACACCTAAATCGTATAATAGCAGGCTAAAATTAACTATTTTTACGCAGGCAATCGTTTTTTTGTATGTCAAATAATTCCCCAGTTTCATTTACGGACACCGCGCGTGAAAATTTACTTGCTATCATCGAAAATGGGTCCATGCCGGAACCTTTCGTACGAGTAGGCATGCGGGGTGGAGCTTGTGGAGGAACCTATGTTTTAGGGTTTGACCAAAAGACTGAATTTGATGATCAGTACCTGATTGCTGAAATACCCGTGGTCATAGATAAACGCCAAATGTTATTCGTCGTTGGTACGGAGATCGACTTCGATCCCGGTGCGAACGGTTTTCATTTGCATAAACCCAAAGCAAACGTATGAAATTCGCCGCCATCGATATAGGTTCTAACGCCGCTCGTCTTCAAATTTCTTCGGTACTTGATAATGACGGGATGATCAGTTTTAAGCGGGTGGAATACGTTCGCTTTGCCCTACGTTTGGGACATGATGTATTTACTGATGGTTCCATAAGTCCCGAATCGGAGGTTCGTATTTTTAAATTAATGCACGCATATAAGCTCCTGATGGATTTGCATGAAGTCCAAGATTACTCCATCTGTGCAACCTCGGCCATGCGTGAAGCCAGTAATTCATCGGAAATTATTACACGCCTTCATAAGATTTTGGATATGAAAATCCATCTGATTGATGGGATGCGGGAAGCGGAGTTAATTAATGATGTAATTGTAAAATCGCTTAATCCTAAGAAAAATTACTTGCACATTGATGTAGGTGGAGGGTCTACCGAACTTAATTTCTACCGAAATCAAGAAAAATTTGCCACCAAATCATTTAAAATTGGTTCCGTACGTTTGCTAGAAGGCAAGGAAAAAGCAGGAGATTGGGAGAAAATGCAGAATTGGATAAGCCAACAAAAAAGCGCGATCAAAGGTCCCGTTTATGCCGTAGGAACTGGTGGTAACATCAGTAAATTGTACAATATATCCACTCAAGTGGATGAAAATAAAACAATGGATTTTGAGGAATTAAAGCGTGTGGCGAATTTTGTAAGCTCCTATAGTTATGAAGAACGCGTAAATAAATTGCGTTTAAATACGGACCGCGCTGACGTAATTGTACCCGCTGCCTCGATCTACATAACGGCCATGGAATTAGCTGGATGTGAAACAATCTTTGTTCCTGACTTGGGATTGAAGGATGGGATTATTCAAATGTTGCATGAACGCATGCAAGCCCGTCGAAGAGCTAATGGCTAATTGCCCAAGTGGTATAAAACTCCCATGGCTAAGATCTGTGAAAATTGCCAATTCGGATCCTGGTCATAATCACGGTAAAGCACTGCCTGTAAGTTTGTAGATACGTATTTGTTTACTTTCATCGTGAAATTGGCATCCAAGCGGTGCACAATTCCATCTCGTTTTCCCAATCTGAAATAATCGACTAGTGCCGAGTACCGGGCTTTCATATTGATATTTTGGAAAATTTCTTTCTCCACGTTCATCAAATATTGAAATACGAATTGGTTACGGATGTTATCTCCCGGACGTTGTAACCCGTAAAGAGCCGCACGCGAAATACGTTCGTCAAAAACAAATGTTTGGCGTAAACTACCAATACCAATACGCGTGTAAAACGTTTTTTGCGGGTGATATTCCAGACCCATTGAAGTTGTTAAATAGGCCGGTGCAAAAATATTTGACACCAATGAATCCACAGGAATGCCTATTTTATTCTTTTTGCCATATTCAATACCTTGAAAAAATTGAGATTGAAAGTTGGTCGATCCGTAAAAATCCCATTTCGGACTGATACGATAACCTGCCTTAAACTCGTAAAAAATACGGTCTACATTCTTGCGTAAGCTTTGAGTTTTGTTTTGTAAAAATCCAACTTGAAGATTGAGGTCACTATTGAGGCGCCAATTATTGTTGACCACTTTGGCTGTATGATTTAAAAACCAACCAATCGCAAAGGTATTGGTTCCTCCTCCTTTCCAGTTGTCACTAAAGCTGGATTGATTTAAGTTAACTCCCGTATTAAAATCCTTTTTCCACTGTTGCGCTAAGCTATCTGCCTCCACCATACCAAAAAGATGGGTCGAGGTCATTGACAAAAAAACAAGGAATGTGAAAATTGATTTCATTCTTACAAATGTACAAAAATGATTTGGCCTAGTGAGCAGGCTTGTCGGCTTTTCCTACCCATAAATAAACTTCTCCGTCAAACTGAGCACCAGGAGCTAATACTTGCAATCCTTCCGCCGTATTAAATGCATCCGTGTTTGCGGTCATAGGTTCAATCGCTACAGCGTTTTGGTCATCAGGGGCAAACACCACTAAATAGGGAAACTGGATGCTAGATTGTTCTAGATAAAAGCTGATTTGACGTCGTTTATCACATAATTCAGTCACGTGTTTTTCCTGAGGTTTTAGGAGAAATACGTGGTCAAGTTTTTCCTTTCCTAAAGAAATGGCCTCTTTACGTTCAAAAGCTTCTTCTTGCAAAGGAATCATTTGGGAATCAGATAAAAAACGTGATTTGGAAGCAAAACTAATTTGAATCTCCGCTAGCGTTGTTTCTGGAAATCCAAAATAAGGGTGCCATCCGCAAGCAAAAGGCATATTCGTTGAACCCGTATTAGCTGCGTGGAAATTGACACGCAATCCGCCACTTTTTTCAAACGTATAATCGATTGCGAAGTCGAAAGGGAAAGGGAATCCTTTCTCTGTTCCTTCATACGCATAACTAATTCGAATAAATGCTGTTTCCGGTGTTGCTACTGATTCAGTTAATGTGAATGGTACGCGTGCTAATAATCCGTGAATCGCATTTCCTAGGTTGGGCTCATTGATCGGTAACTGATAATTTCTGCCTTCAAAGGAATAATTACCATTACGCACACGATTAACAAAGGGAGTTAAAACAGCTGAAGGATGATATGGATTAGACTCCAAGGGGTATCGGTCGGAAAAGGGCAGTTTTATAATGTTTAGGAGCTCTCCGTTTACGTCCACATCGAAACGCGTCAACAATCCTCCTGACTGGGGATAAATTTCAACACGTGCCTGATTAGCTGGATTTATTAAGAAAATGTATTTTTCGTTTTGTTCGATGATCATTGCCAAATCGTTTTTTCTTCAATGCCCATTCCATACAGGGCAAAATCATATTTTACTGGATCCGATGGATCTAATTTCCGAAGCGAATCCGTTAATTCTAATGCTTTGTTCCAGTTGGCCGGACCAGGTGCCACCAATTGTAAACTTTCTGCGGTTCGCTGTGCATGTACATCCAATGGACAAACGAGTTGCGAAGGCTTAATATTGTTCCAAAGACCAAAGTCGACACCGAGTTCGTCTTTTCTGACCATCCACCTCAAAAACATACAAATTCGTTTACAAGCTGATTTTTTAAAGGGCGCCGATATATGTTTTTGTGTCCTTGTTGGAGCAAATTCGTCATCAAAAAAATGGCGATAAAAGCGATTGATAGACGCTTCTATGGTCAATTCTTCTGGATTGTATGCGTGACTAAATGCTGTTTCTAAACTTTCGTTCGATGTATAATGTCGATTGAAAAATCGGATGAAATATAAGGTGTCTGTATAATTAAAGGTGCGATGTTTGAATGTTTCAAATCGTTTTAAATCCTTTTCTTGATGACCTAAAATGAAATCAACGGGTGCGCCATCAAACAATTGAATTAATTCATTCGCCTTGGAGATAATGGTTTTCCGTTGGCCCCAGGCCAACATCGCCACCCAGAATCCCATGATTTCAATATCTTGTTTTCGACTAAATGCGTGAGGGATTTGAATCGGATCATGCTCAATGAAACGAGGATGATTGAAAAAAGCATATTTGGAATCCAATAGATTTTGGACATGTTGCTCCATCTCGCTTATTTATTTCCGAAAAATGCCATTAAACGCGAGGGGAGCGAAAGCACCCAGACTAGCACGGTTATTGTCGCGGAAAAGGCAGCAATAAATGGGTAGGAGAGGATAAATAATACCTCAAAAGCTACCGTTCCAGCTGTTATTGGTCTTTTGCGTTTGGCCATTATTGAACTAAATAACTGATTTCAGCACGGATACGCTTGTCTACAGCGTTCAAACGCTCAAATGCTTTTGGTGATAATTTGATAATTAACTTGCCATCATTGCTCGGTAAACGTCCGATTACCTTCACCCAAATACTCTGATTATTCGCTAGGTTTTTGACTAAAACCAAGGTGCCAATTGGCGCTGATTTGTGTAGGGCCAAGTATTTACCTGAATTATCTGGGACATCGATTAACTCGGCAATGCCTGTTTCAATTGTCTTACGTAAGCCGTCATTATTACTGATATCCGCTTCTGTTTTAACTGGCTCCGTAGTTTTAACGGGCATTAAAGTAGACTTGTCAACAGATGCAGGTGCTGAAATTTGTAGGCGCTGACCTTCTTTCAATACGTCCGAAGTTAAATTATTCCACTTACGTAATTCCGCCATCGTGACTTTATACAAATTCGCTACCGTCAATAAACTTTGTTTCGCCGCAACGATATGAATTCCGGACGTGTTTGTAGGTTTTTCTTCAGGTGCTTTTTCCAATGCTTTGGCAACAGAAAGAAGGGTATTGGTACTCTCGTCTAAATAATGCACCGGAATGAATACAATTTCCCCGGAGTTCACAGGAATGCTAATTTCAGGATTAACCTGCTTGAATTCAGTCAGTGAGAGGTTGTATTTTTTCAAAATAGAAAACAAGGTTTGCTTGTTGCCCACCTTGTAAACGATATACGTTTTGTTGCTTTCTTTCTTAAGTCCTAACGAATCGAGCGTGGTAGCATTGGCAGTTATAGTCAAGCCAAAAAACAATAAAAAGATTAGTTTAAATGTGCGCATAGATCACTAATTCATGTTTGTCTCGTATGTAAACCAAATGTCTGTGGACGATCTGAAACGTCTGAAAGCCGATTTTTTCACCTTCCGTAAGCGTTTCTTCGTGCATCGTCTGGAAATCGAAGGAGCAAATGCGCAAACGGTTTTTCCAGCCGTTATCGTAAAGATAATAAGAAAATATTAGCTTATCTGCACCTTCCCAGTAATCCAATCCCTTGGCTATGGTCTCTCCAAATTTTTGTTTAAACAGCGTCTGAAAGGCTTCTAAGCCCGGTTGGCTTTCCTCAAAATGTTGCGGCGATTCAAATGTAACACCCTGCCAATCACCTGGTTGAAACGGCTCATAAACCCCTGTCTCTAAGTTGATGTCCCCTTTCGAAGTACGCAAATAGGTACCTTCAAGTGATATCCAATTCGTTAATTCAGTCCGATAAACACGTTGACCTTTGTCCAAATCATATCCCTCAATAGCCTCAATCCCTGGATTTTTACCTGTATGTAAACAAAGGAAAACAGCTATGTTTTGGATGCCTATGAGCCAGCTCTTTGGTTTGTTGGCCTCCTTCGGAAATGGAATTTCTTGACTACTCAATGTGCTTAAATCGAGTTGGTGCCATTGACATCCATCTCCCTCTCGCGTTTCGATCCAGCATTTAGGTTGCTTGGTATCACCGAAATAGCCGGTGCTCCAAATATTCCCCGAAAAAGTATGTGTGTATATTTTTTCCACCTTTGTCCCACGGATTCCCCGCAAATTATGTGCAAATTTGGTGAAAATTTTAGCATTAACGCTTCTATTCCTATGATGCAAGGTAAAAAAGTTGTTGCCGTGATTCCTGCCCGTTACGCATCTACGCGCTTTCCAGGCAAACCTTTAGTGGATATTGGAGGTAAATCGATGATCCAGCGGACATTTGAACGGGTTGCCGCTGTGGACGGTTGGCATCGCATCATCATAGCGACTGATGACGTGCGGATCCAACAAGCTGCTGAGGCGTTTGGGGCGGAAGTTTTTATGACACGAGAGGATCATGTTTCAGGAACGGATCGCTGTGCGGAAGTGATGGAAAAATTAGGGGAGCCAGTTGATTACGTTGTGAATATCCAAGGGGATGAACCCTTTATCGAGCCTGCTCAATTAACGGAATTGGCGGCCGGTTTTGCAACTAATGCGCCTATTTTGACATTAATTAAGCGTGTAGAAGACGAAAACACACTGTTTTCGATCAATACCCCCAAAGTTGTTATCAACGAGCAAGGCCATGCCTTATATTTTTCGCGTCAAACAATTCCCTTTTTACGTGGAGTTGCGCAGGAAGATTGGTTGGGCCAGCATGATTTTTATAAACACATTGGTTTGTACGCTTATCGGGCGGATGTTCTTCGGGAATTGAGTCAATTAAAACCTTCTTTGCTTGAACTCGCGGAATCCTTGGAGCAATTACGTTGGTTAGAAAAAGGTTACGTCATCCAGACGATCCAAACCGAATATGAAACGATTGGGATAGATAGTCCCGCGGATTTAGAGAAAATCAAAAAAATGGGCTTTCTAGGCGCCTAATTCTTTCCTCAATTGCCTCTATTTTGGTATCTTTGCAGGATTATGCAGAAGCCATCTATTTATGAACAATTGCGCGAACGGATTTTAGTCCTGGATGGTGCAATGGGTTCTTTGATTCAAGAATATAAATTGTCGGACGCCGATTACCGAGGCGAGCGTTTTAAGGATTTTCCACACGAGGTGAAGGGTAATAATGACTTATTGTCGATTACCCGTCCTGATGTCATCAAGGAAATTCATGCCAAATATTTCACCGCAGGCGCAGATATCGCCGAAACCAATACATTTTCGGGTACTTCCATTGCGATGGCGGATTATCACATGGAGGATTTGGTCTATGAACTAAATTTCGAATCTGCCAAAATTGCTCGTGAGGTAGCTGATGAGTTTACGGCTCAAAATCCGTCAAAACCACGTTATGTGGCTGGTTCTATTGGGCCAACGAATCGGACGCTTTCTCTTTCTCCAGACGTTAATGATCCCGGTTTTCGTGCGGTGACGTTTGATGAATTGGTGGAAGCGTATACGGAACAGGTTCGTGGGTTGGCAGATGGTGGTGCTGATTTATTATTGGTTGAAACCGTTTTCGATACCTTAAATGCCAAAGCTGCGCTTTTTGCAATTGACCAATATTTCAAAGAAAATCCTTCCAAACCCTATTTACCAGTGATGGTGTCGGGGACCATAACCGATGCATCGGGAAGAACGCTCTCTGGTCAAACAACGGAGGCCTTTTTAACTTCGATTTCCCACATGCCGTTATTGTCGGTGGGCCTTAACTGTGCCTTAGGGGCAGATTTAATGCGTCCTTATGTCAAAACGCTCAACGATAAATCACCATTTTTAGTCTCTGCGCACCCGAATGCTGGTTTGCCGAACGAAATGGGTGAATACGATCAATCGCCAGAGCAAATGGCGGAAGTAATTGAGGATTTCTTGCAGCATGGTTTTGTTAATATAATTGGTGGATGTTGTGGTACAACGCCTGCGCATATTCAGGCCATTGCTGAAGTGGCTGCTAAATATAAACCACACGTAATCCCAACGGATTCACAAAATCAGAAATTGTCTGGTTTAGAGCCGCTTGAAATTACGGAATTGACGAATTTTGTCAATATTGGTGAGCGTTGTAACGTAACAGGCTCAAAGAAATTTGCTCGTTTAATTCGGGAG
>JACCDQ010402963.1_pt1 | contig 16428 bp, 20 predicted proteins | sample 7446031 | NCBI WGS metagenome assembly JACCDQ01 (sample SAMN15323442, study PRJNA562643) | freshwater metagenome | isolation source: river surface water | place: USA:Blue River Watershed | collected 2017-08-17
AAAGGAGTATTTTGATGAAAACTTTGATTTCTAACCCAATTTGGTCTGTGATGAGCGGTTTGATCATTTGGATGGTTTTTGCTGAAAAACCAGGTGAATGGCAAAGACGTGAGTGGGTGTGTTCACGCTCTGAGTGAGCTTGGTTCCTGCTCTAAATCTGTTTTGATTGCTTTTCCAACTGCTTTTGAAGGCAGTCTGGGCACCAGCAAGAACTGCTTTTTTCGCCATCATTGAAACTCACTGGTGGTAGTTGCATGCACCAACAGTCCTCCACATTTGTGGAGGAAAGACATTCAAAAATCTTCCCGCATTGTGGGCATTGAGAATTGGTGATTGGCTGGCTCATCTTTTAAGAATAATCAAAGTAATCCCTGGGTTGCCATAAATATCTTTTGTCAGAATATTTTTGACAGCAGGGTATTGCCGACAAAGTTCTTGATAAGACTCTTTGCCAGGACCTAAATCTTCACCAGCAAAATAACTACTGATCAAGTGTGAACGTCTTTGATACATCAACTCTTGGCGAATGGCTTCTTTGATTCGGCCACCTTGTCCTCCTGAACCATAGCCATGAATCACTTTCACCACTCTGATGGCTGTTTTAGCCAATTCATCTAAAGATCGATCAAACAGTGCCAAGGCTTCATCCACTCTCGGCAAATTTTCTTCCAAATTCAGCGTAAAGATGCCTGCCAACTTTTTTGGCAGTGGTGGTGTTTCTTGCGATCCACAGTAGGGGCACTCTGATTGCAGAGCACCGCGTGGGTTGCCGCAATCAGGGCAAAGGACGGATGATGGCTTGACCATTTAACCAAGCTTCCAGACACTCGACAACCCCGTTTGTGAATGACTTGAACACAGGCTGTGCCACAAAGCCAAGGTGTGGGGTGAGCAAGGTATTAGTTGTGGTGTGTAAAGGATGATCGGCCGGAAGTGGCTCGATATCAAAAACATCTAGAGCGGCACCACCGATGCTCTTTGTTTTGAGTGCTTGAACCAAAGCGTTTGTATCAATCAACGTTGATCGTGAAGTATTGATCAATAAAGCATCTTTTTTCATCAGCGCTAATTTTTCTTGATTGATCATGCCTTTGGTCGTTGGGCTGGCCACGATGTGCAAAGAAACCATGTCAGATGTTTGCATCAGCACATCTAGGCTGACTGATTCTGCACCCACAGCAGCAGCTCTTTCTCCAGTCATGTTGGGACTCCATGTCACAACTTTCATGCCAAAGGCTAGAGCCACTTTCGCCACGCGTGAACCAATTTCACCCAAGCCCACCAAACCTAAGGTCTGACCTTTTAAAACTGGCAATAAAGAATGTTCATTGCGCCATTGCTTATCAATGATCAATTTGTTTTGTTCAACCAAGCGTTTATGCAAGCCGAGAATCAATGCCCACGTTAATTCTGCTGTGCTGTCTTTGGATGGACCCCACTCAGTGTGACTGACTGGAATGCCACGTTGTTTTAAAGCGTCAGAATCTAAAGCCAAGTTTCTGGTGCCGGTAAAGACCACATATTCCAATTGTTTTAATTGATCAATCAAGTCTGCTTTGAGAGGTGTTCGGTCACGCATCAAGACCAAAGCATGAGCATCCTGAATCTTTTCGAGTAGAGAAGTTCCTAAAAGGGGTTGATTGAAGATCTGCACATCGGCCAAAGCTTTGATGGGTCTCCAATCGGACAGTTTTTCATATGAATTTTCATAATCATCTAAAACCACAATTTTCTTGCGCATATCTTGTCCCGTTTTTTTAATTGCATTCATTATAGGAGTGTGGGATATTTACGAAGTCACAGAGCTAAAAAAGCCGGACAAAATACAAAGGAGACGAAATGAATAAGCTTTTAGCCGGCTTGATGTCGGTTTTATGTATCAGTGGTGTCGCTCAGGCACAAAGCAATGATTGGCCAACTCAAAAAACGATCAAGATGATCGCTGTATTCCCACCAGGGGGATCTGTTGACCAAGTCGCCAGAATTCTAGCGCCAGCTTTGCAAAATCAATTGAAGCAAAACGTGATCGTTGAAAACATTGGTGGAGCATCAGGCTCTATTGGTGCTGCTGCAGTTGCTAAAGCACAACCTGATGGTTACACGTTTGGCGTGGTGTTCGACACTCACGGCGTGAACGAGAACATGATTCCAAAATTACCGTACAACACCAAAACTGATTTGGCGACTGTGACCATGATTGGTACAGCGCCAATGGTGTTAACTGCTAGCAAAGCATCAGGTATCACCAGCTTTAAACAATTATTGGCTGATGCAAAAGCTAAAAAAGGCAATAACTATGGTTCTATTGGTACAGGTAGCTTGGGCCACTTGGCTCTAGCATCTTTGGCAAAAGACGCTAAGTTTGATTGGACGCATGTTCCTTATCGTGGTGGTGGTCCTTTGATGCAAGACGCATTGGCAGGTCACGTACCTTTGGCAATTGGTTCATTGTTCTTGGTCAAGCCACACGTTGATGCAGGTGGTGTGATTCCTTTGGCTGTGACAACCAGCAAGCGTTCACCAGAAATGCCAAACGTTCCAACGATTGCTGAAAGTGGCTATCCTAACTTTGAAGCACCAGCATGGTGGGCCATCATTGCTCCAGCAAAAACTCCAGCTGCGATCGTTAACCGCATGCATGAAGAAGTTGCAAAAGCTTTGAAAAACCCAGAAATTGCACAACGTCTCAAGTCTCAGGGTATTGAAATCGCTGCTCTTGGTCCTAAGCCTGCTCAAGATTTTGTGAACAAGCAAATTGATATTTGGGGCGCTTTCATCAAGGCCAACAATATCAAAGCAACCGATTAATCAATGACTGAACGTCTTGTACCGTATCAACCGCTGGACTTGCAAGAGCCAGCGGATTTGGTGGCCGCTATTCGTCAAAGACGAGGCGGCCAATTCATCAATCTTGATCGTATGCTTTTGCACAGTGCACCGTTTGCAACGGGTTGGAATGCTTTTCTAGGTGAGGTGCGTAACAACCTTGGCCTAGATCCAAAACTTCGTGAATTGGGCATGTGCGGTGTGGCAATCTTGAACCGAGCTGAATATGAGTTCATTCATCATGCCCCAGTCTTTTTGAGTTCTGGTGGTACTGAGGAGCAAGTGAAGGCGATGCGTCAAATCGGCTCTGCTCCAATGCCAGCAGGTTTATTCAGTTCATTGGAAGAGGATGCCATTGAATTGACCATTCAAATGACACGTTCAATTGAGGTCGATCCTGCCTTGATGAAGCGTTTACAAAGTTCTTTGGGTAATTCACATTTGGTCGAGTTGGTCGGCGTGATTGCTACCTACAACATGGTTTCAAGGTTTTTGGTTGCTTTACAGGTCACTCCGGAGCACTGATCACGAATGTGAGTTGAAAGTCTGAAGGCTGCAACATGGTGTGGCCTTTTTTGTTAGCCTTAAAGCTAATAGCTGAATACTATTAATCTATCTAATATGATCAATGTTAAATATCTGAAAGATATGACATTTTGAGTGAAATAGGTCACATATACATCATCGATGACGATGCTTCAATGCGCAGTTCCTTGACTCGCATGTTGAAGAGTTGTGGCTATTCCATTGAGTCACACGAATCTCCAGAATCATTTTTGGAGAATTCGATTCCAGTTTCTCCGGCAACCATTCTCTTGGATATGCGCATGCCCACCATGTCCGGGGTTGAGCTGCAAAAGAAGTTGATAGAGATGGGTCGGCAGACTCCCATCATTTTTATTTCTGGTGAATCCATGCCTCATGAGATTGTCACCAGCATGAAACAAGGTGCGGTCGATTTCTTATTCAAGCCATTTAATTTAGATGACCTATTACGTTGCATCAGTACAGCGATGGAAAAAGACAAAGAAATCTTCCAATCCACGACGCAGTCATTGACCATCAATCAACGCTACGAATCCTTAACCCCTCGGGAAAAAGAGGTTTGCGCCTTATTGGTGGAGGGTTTGATGAATAAAGACGTGGCTATCCGTTTAGGTACCACGGATGCCACCATCAAGGTCCATAAATCAAGGGTCATGGAAAAAATGAGGGCGCCTTCTTTACAAGAGTTGGTCCGTTTGTTTGATTTGGTGAAAAATAAATGATGACCCTTCATGAATTAATAGTTTTGAGTAATTTAACGATGTTAAAGTTATGGGATGAAGCCGAAGAGCTCATGGAGACAACATGTCATTAGGATCAAAAAACAAAGTAGAAATCCTGCCTGAAATTCAGGGGAAGGTGCTTAAAGCCGCCCGTGAAAAACTAAGACTTGATATTCAAGATCTAGCGACCAAGGCATGCTTATCGAAAAAACATATCACTGAGCTCGAGCAGGGCGGTATCAGTAGTTTTTACTCTGAATCTCACAAGATCACTGTTGCAAAAAAAGTTGGCAAGATATTGCAACTCGAAGAATCTCAGTTTTTGATTCACCCAGATGGTGATTTGGCACAACAAGAATCTTTACCTTTTGATTTAGCAGTTGAAGATACTGAGCAGGTCAAAGTTTCAGAAACAAAAGTTGCCAAAGAAGAAAAAGCACCAGCGCAAGATGTTCAGTCAGTTAATCAAGAAGTCGTTCAGAGCGCGACCAAATCAAGCGCATCGGTAGCCAGCAAAACAGTCAAAGTCAGTTTGGAAAATATTCAAACTGGTGGCCAGATGGATTCTTCAAGTCCAAAGTCCAAGCGTTCACGCAGTGGTTTGATTTCAATCTTGTTATTGTTGTTGGTGGCTGGAGGTCTTTACTCCAGCAAGAATGACATCATTGCTTTGTTCAATCCGCCAGCAGCGGTGCCTCAAGCAGTGGTGGTTGAAGGTGCTGCGCCTCAGGATCCTAAGGAAGAGGGTGCTAATCCAGCAAACTCAGCGAATCCAGCTAGCCCAGCAAACCCATCTGCACCAAGTTCATCTGCCCCTGCAGCGACGAATGTTGTAGCAGCTTCACCATTACCATCAGATGTCAGTTGTCCTAAGCCTGATTCAAATGTGCCAGAGCAATCAATCACAGAGCCCAACAAACCAGGTAATTTTGTGCATGTGACTGTGAAGTCAAGACAAATTGTTTGCGTGGTGGATGCCACAGGTAAATCAATGATGCAATCAATCGATGTTGGTCCTGGGCACACCTTCGGTGGTAAAGCTCCATTCACTATTTTGACCAATGGTTTATCTCAAACGTCTGTCTTTTTCCAAGGCAGAATCGTGAGACCTATCAATGAGCAAGCGAGAACGATGCGTGTCAAAGAGGCGTCTGCCAACTGAACCATCTTCGAGAATATCAATTTAAAAAAAGGAGCTTCGGCTCCTTTTCTTTTGCAGCTTGCTCATGCCACGATAAAATAAAGGCATGAGCCAACTTCCTCAATCCAAATCTGAAATATTCTGGGTATTCACTTGGCTTGCTCTTCAAGGTTTTGGTGGGGTGTTGCCGGTTGCTGAACGCGAGCTGGTTGATAAGAAACGTTGGTACACAAGAGAAGAGTTTCTTGAAGAGTGGGCGGTAGCCCAAGTTCTGCCCGGTCCAAATGTTGTCAATTTGGCAATTATTTTTGGCTCACGTCATTTTGGATTGTTGGGTGCATTGGCAGCGATTGCAGGCATGTTGGTATTTCCGATGTTGGCATTGATCGTCATAGCGATTACTTATCTTCATTGGGGCAGTCATCCAGTGGTTGCCGGAGCCATCAAAGGCATGGGTGCTGTTGCGGCTGGTTTGATTGCTGGAACTTCTCTCAAATTGGCCAGCGCACTTAAAAAACATCCCTTGGGTTATTTACCATCTGTTGGTATTGCATTGCTATGTTTTATTTTGGTCGCTTTGATAAGAATTCCTCTGGTGCATGTGCTCTTGAGCCTAGGCGTCCTCTCCATTTATTTGACTTATCGTCGGATCAAGCCATGATTGAATTGTCTCTGACTGCTTGGTTCAATGTCTTTTTACACTTCACTGCTGTTTCATTGATGGCAGTCGGAGGGGCGGTCACTGTTATCCCTGAAATGCATCGCCACTTGGTTTATAAAAATGCTTGGATGTCGGAGGATCAATTCGCGGCATCGATTGCGATTGCTCAATCTGCCCCTGGACCGAATATCTTGGTGATTGCCATGATGGGTTGGCATATTGGAATTAATTCTGTCACAAGCATCCATGCTCAGTATGTCTGGGGAACGTTTGGCATGGTGTTGGCGATGATTGGAGTTATGCTGCCCAGTTCCATCCTGACTTACTCAACTGCCAAGTGGGTTCAAGCCAATAAAGACAGCCATTTTGTTTTAGCTTTCAAACAAGGATTAGCGCCATTGGTGATCGGTGCAATCTTGGCGACCAGTTGGTTGATCAGTGCCGTCAACACCAGTTTGGAAAATGATTGGGCATTGTGGTTATGCACCATCATCACAGTTTTCCTGGTTTGGAAAACCAAGTTACACATCTTATTGCTGCTATTGATCGGGGCGGTGCTGGGTGGTGTGGGTTTGATTTAAACAATCAAAGCAGGACCCAAGAAAAACAGGCAATAAAAAACCCGACCGAAGTCGGGTTCTTATGAACAAAACACCAAATTACATTGGGGTGATGTTAGAAGCTTGCTTGCCCTTAGGGCCAGTTGTTACTTCAAAGCTAACCTTTTGGTTTTCTTTCAAGCTTTTGAATCCGTTACCTTGAATCGCTGAGAAGTGAGCGAATAGATCTTCACCACCACCATCAGGAGTAATAAAACCAAAACCTTTTGCGTCGTTGAACCACTTAACAATACCTGTTGCCATTACTTAAATTCCTTAAAAAAATTAAACGTGGTGATTTCTCACCTTTTCTTTGCAGGGCTGGAAGATTCAACTAACCGAATCACCCATTTTGAAAAATGGAAACGACGGAAGCTACTTGAAGACCTACACTCTAAGTATCGCACAATTTGAATAAAGGGATATGATTATCTAATCAGGGGTTTTACTAGGTTTTTAGGGGCTAAACCCCCGAAAAATAGGCATTTTTGGCAAAAAAAGCTTTTAACTCGGCCTGAGAGGGTGAAAAGCGGACTTTTTGGACTCATTTTGATCAAATTCGAGCCATTAAATCCTCAGCGAAGTTTCAGAGTCTGTTTTATCCTCTAGCCTAACCAATAAAAAGAAGAGACAAAAACAATGAATACAGCTGAAATTACCAAAATCGTTGATGACAATATCAAAGCTAGACGATCAATCCGCGCTTTTTTGCCGACTGAAGTAAAAAAACAGGATATTTTGGACATCATGAATGTGGCGGCTCGCGCCCCATCTGGCACCAATACCCAACCTTGGCAAGTACACATCGTTCAAGGTGCTGCAAAACAAGCCATCACCAATGAAATCCTCAGTATTTTTAATGACCCTGAGGCGCTCAAAGAGCACACTGAAGAATATAACTACTACCCATCCAAATGGGTTGACCCTTATTTAGCTCGTCGTCGCAAGGTGGGTTTTGACTTGTACGGTTTACTGGGTATTGGTAAAGAAGACAAAGATAGGATGAAAGCCCAAGGTGCTCGCAACTATCAATTCTTTGATGCACCGGTTGGCGTGTTCTTCACCATTGATCGAGTCATGCAACAAGGTAGCTGGTTTGACTACGGTATGTTTGTACAAAACGTGATGTTGGCGGCGAAAGCTCGTGGCCTTGATACTTGCCCGCAGGCAGCATTCACACAATTTCATCGAGTGATTGCCAAGCATTTGAACCTCAATCCAGAGCAACAGTTGATTTGCGGTATGTCATTAGGTTATGCGGATCACAGCAAGGTAGAGAATACTTTGACCACCGACCGCGAAAATGCTGAAAGCTTCACCCATTTTTTTAACTAGCTTCAATTAGTTTTTTGATAGGTAATTCTCTATGAGTCAGACTTTTCAATGGAATGATCCACTGCGTTTAGATGATCAGTTAACTGAAGAGGAGCGCATGATCAAAGATGCTGCTCATGACTACTGTCAGGGACAGTTACTGCCGCGAGTGACAGAAGCGTTCCGCCATGAAAAAACAGACATCAGCATTTTTAAAGAAATGGGCGACTTAGGATTGTTGGGTGTCACCATTCCTGAGCAATACGGTGGTGCAGGTTTGAACTACGTGGCTTATGGCCTGGTTGCTAGAGAGGTTGAACGAGTCGACTCTGGTTATAGATCCATGTTGAGCGTGCAATCCTCATTGGTGATGGTGCCCATCAATGAATTTGGAAGTGAAGAACAGAAAAAGAAATATTTACCAAAGCTGGCCACTGGTGAGTGGATTGGTTGCTTTGGTTTGACTGAGCCTGATCATGGTTCTGATCCTGCAAGCATGGTGACTCGTGCAAAACCAGTTGATGGTGGTTATTCATTATCTGGTTCAAAAATGTGGATCACCAACAGTCCTATCGCTGATGTCTTTGTGGTGTGGGGTAAGTTGCTGGATGAAGCCACTGGTAAAGACAATATCCGCGGTTTCATTTTGGAAAAAGGTTGGAAAGGTTTAACAGCGCCTGCAATCCATGGCAAAGTTGGTTTGAGAACTTCGCTCACTGGTGAGATTGTGATGGATGAGGTATTTGTTCCCAAGGAAAATATATTCCCTGAGATCAAAGGTCTTAAGGGGCCTTTCACATGCTTAAACAGTGCTCGTTATGGCATTGCTTGGGGTGCATTGGGCGCCGCTGAAGATTGTTGGTTCAGAGCACGTGACTACGTGATGAATCGTCAACAATTTGGACGTCCATTAGCAGCTAATCAATTGATCCAAGTGAAATTGGCCGACATGCAAACTGAAATCAGTTTGGGTTTGCAGGCTTGCTTGCGTTTGGGTCGCATGAAAGATGAAGGCACTGATGCGGTTGAAATCACATCGATTCTCAAACGTAACTCTTGTGGCAAATCATTGGCTATTGCCAGAATGGCCAGAGACATGATGGGCGGTAATGGTATTTCTGATGAATATGGTGTTGCAAGACACATGGTGAATTTAGAAGTGGTCAACACTTATGAAGGAACACACGATATTCATGCCTTGATTTTGGGTCGTGCTCAAACCAATATCCAAGCATTCTTTTAAGACAGTAACAGTGATATCTCATCAAGGTCATTCATCGCTGAATGGCCTTTTTTTCTGATTCGGTCAAACAGGTTTTTTTTCGTTTATGCTTGATTCTATGCAAGGACTGCATCAATTCTTTTCTAAAATGATTAAGCAAATCATGCTCTCAGGCGTGCTCTTTGCTTTGCTGTCATCGCAAGCGCGTGCGATTGAAGTTGGGGATCATTTACCCTTGGGACAGATTCAATCGATTCAAGGTGAAATATTCACACCTGAGCAATGGGCCAAAAGAAACACCATTGTTCAAGTTTGGGCCACTTGGTGCTCATATTGTCGAACTCAGAATAAATTCATCCAACAATTAAGACAAAAAATACCAGCCGATCAACTGAATATTGTCACCATTTCAATAGATCGCCGAGTTGAACCAGTCAAAGATTACATGGACAGAAATCAATACACCTTCCCAGTGGTCATGATGACCCCAGAATTAGCGAAAGCGATTGGCAAAAGAAGGGGAGTTCCAGAACTTTACGTTGTGAACCCTCAAGGGCGTGTGATTCAGAAAGATTTTGGTCTAATGGTTGATTTAGATTTGATGGATCTGGCCAGATACGCCAAAAAATAGCCAAAGTCTGGCAATAACATAAGCAATGCCAGAAAAAGTTCCCAGGAAATGCGGTGGATATCAACTTCATGCACTTTTGGCATATTCATATAAGAAGAATGAATTTGTTTTAAACATCACTCTGTTCAATAATCTTTTACTTAGTTAAATCAATTAACTGTAAGGTGAAACCCCAAGGTATAAAATGGTTTTATCGAATTAGAATCAAAGTGTTATTAAAGGGGGGAAATGATGCAATCATTCATTCAAAAACCATCACTATTGATGGCGGGCTTATTTGTGAGCCTACTAGGCGCAACTTCTTGGGCAAACGCCCAAAGTTTGCAAGTCAAACAATGGGCGGCCTCATGTGCAGCCTGTCATGGTACCGATGGTTATTCTGAGGGTGGCATGGCCAGCCTAGCAGGACAAAACAAAGCCGAAATGATCAAAAAGATGAATGAATACAAAACTGGTAAGCGCGCAGCTACCATCATGCATCAGTTGAGTAAGGGTTACACAGATGAGCAGATTGAACAAATCTCTGCTTACTTTGCCTCTTTGCCTGCTGAAAAACCAGTAGTTAAAACAAAATAATCGGGAGTTGATCATGCAAAGACGCGAATTTATACAATTAGTAGGAGCGGGTGCTGCGGCAACAACTCTGGTTGGTTGTGCATCGACAAAAATTGACGCCAAAAATGCCAAGGTATTGGTGATTGGTGGCGGTTATGGCGGCGCAACAGCTGCTAAGTATGTGCGTAAGTTTTCAAATTACACAGCTGATGTGACGCTGATTGAACCAAATCAAAACTTCATTTCTTGCCCACTATCTAATTTGGTGATCGGTGGTAGCAAGAAGATGGAAGACATCACAGTTTCATACGATGGCCTCAGTAAAAACCATGGCGTGAAATTGGTCAAAGACTATGTGGTATCAGTCGATGTTGCTAAGAAGCAAGTGAAACTTGCTGGTGGTTCAACATTGTTCTACGACCGCTTGATCGTTTCTCCAGGTATTGATTTAACTTATGACAAATTGCCAGGGATGCTTAAGCCAAATGCTCAGAACGAAGTTCTGCACGCATGGAAAGCTGGCGAGCAAACTGTTGGTTTAAGAAAACAGTTAGAAAGCATGAAGAATGGCGGTGTATTCGCTATCTCAATTCCTTTGGCTCCATATCGTTGTCCTCCAGGACCATATGAGCGTGCTTGCCAAGTGGCTGACTACTTCCAAAAGAACAAGCCAAAGAGCAAAGTGCTTATTTTGGATGCCAACGATGATGTGACATCTAAGCCAGGTCTATTCAAATTGGCGTGGTCACGTCGTTATGCTGGCATGGTTGAGTACCGTGCAAAACATAACTTAACGGATGTGGATGTCAAGGGTAAGACGCTCAAGTTTGAATTCAACGACGATATCAAGGCTGATGTGTTGAACGTCTTGCCTCCAATGCGTGCCGGTTCAATCGCTGTTAAAACAGGTTTGGCCAACATGAACGCTCGTTGGTGTGAGGTTGATTTCTTGACCTTTGAATCTAAGGTTGCTCCAAACGTTCACGTATTGGGTGACTCTATTCAAATTGCTCCAGGTATGCCAAAGTCTGGTCATATGGCTAACCAGCACGGTAAGACATGTGCTGCAGCGGTGGTTGCAATCTTGAGCGGTGCTGAGATCAATCAGCTACCGGTTTATAACAACACTTGCTACAGCTTCGTATCTGCTTCAGAAGTGGTTCACGTTGCCAGCGTTCATACTTATGATGCTGCCAAGAAGACCATGGTCACAGTGCCGGGTTCAGGTGGTGTTTCTGCTGCTGCTAATCCTCTTGAGGGTGAGTACGCCAATGCATGGGCCAGAAACATTTGGGCTGATATGTTGGTTTAAGTCACTGAATCATTTTCAGTTGTATCAAATAAAAAAGTCTGCTTCGGCAGACTTTTTTTATTAATGGTTCTAATAATTTTTTCTCAATTTAATCATTTAATCCATTTACTTTTTATCTTTGGCAGCTTCATCCAAAGATTTTAAAAATGCGAGCTTCTCTTTGATCTTGGCTTCTAATCCTCGATCAGTTGGTTGATACCAATTGGCTTCTTTGACGCCATCAGGCAGATAGTTTTCTCCTGCTGCATAAGCGTGAGGCTCATCATGTGCGTAACGATAATCCTTGCCATGGCCTAACTCATTCATGAGTTTGGTTGGGGCGTTGCGCAAATGCATCGGCACCTCACGACTTGTGTCTTTTGCTACAAACTCTTTGGCTTGGTTAAATGCTTTGTAGGCCGCATTGCTCTTAGGAGCTGCGCAAAGGTAAATCAAGGCTTCAGCCAGGGCTAATTCACCTTCAGGACTCCCCAAGCGTTCAAACGTTAATGCAGCATCATTGGCCAATTGCATCGCACGTGGGTCTGCTAATCCAATATCTTCCCAAGCCATGCGCACAATTCGGCGTGATAAATATTTCACATCCACGCCACCATCAATCATGCGGCAGAACCAATACAAAGCGCCATCTGAATTCGAGCCCCTGACAGATTTATGTAAAGCTGAAATCTGGTCATAAAAATGATCGCCAGATTTATCAAATCGTTTTGATAAATGGCCTAAGGATTGCTGGAGAAATTCTGCTGTGATCTTGCTGATTTGACTGGTCTGTGCCGCATTGAAGGTTTGCTCAATCAAATTAAGAAAACGTCGAGCATCACCATCGGCCATTTGTAGAAGAGTTGTCTTGGCATCTTCATTAAATTCAATGGTGCTTGGTAATGCTGCCAAGGCACGATTCAGCAACTGTGAAAGTTCATCATGGGTCAAAGACTTCAGAACATACACCTGGGCTCTGGAGAGTAAAGCTGAATTCACTTCAAAGGATGGGTTCTCGGTGGTGGCTCCAATAAAGGTCACCAAACCTGACTCTACAAAAGGGAGTAGGGCATCTTGTTGTGACTTATTGAAGCGATGGATTTCATCCACGAACAAAATGGTCTTCTTGCCAAACTGTTGTAGATTGTTTTCAGCCAGTTCAATGGCTTGTCTGATTTCTTTCACCCCAGCCAAAACGGCTGAAATAGCAATGAATTCACAATCAAAGGTGTTGGCAGTTAATCGTGCAATGGTCGTTTTACCTACGCCTGGAGGACCCCATAAAAGCATTGAATGAGGCTTGCCTGACCTGAACGCCAGATCCAGTGGTTTACCCGGTCCAAAGAGATGAGTTTGCCCAACCAAGTCCTCTTTGTGTTGAGGGCGCAGCATTTCCGCTAGGGGGGTAAAATTCTCGTTGTTTGGTAATAAAGACATGGTTTAATACGCAAATTGTCGCATGTTGTCTGAATCCCAAATTGATTTTTTAACCAACTCATTATTATTTAAAAGTAACTCATGAACCAAGATACACAAAATCAGATCAAAGATAAATTACGCCCATTACCGCGCTGGATTTTCATGAGCCGCTGGTTGCAAGCTCCGTTATACATGGGCTTGATTGTTGCTCAAATTGTTTATGTGATTCAGTTCTGGCGTGAATTGGTGCACCTCATTGGCATGATGATGACCAAGGGTGGCACCACCGAGACAGAGATCATGTTGATTGTTTTAGGTTTGATTGACGTGGTGATGATTTCAAACCTATTGGTGATGGTGATTGTGGGTGGTTGGGAGACCTTCGTTTCTCGCTTAGAGCTTAAAAATCATCCTGACCAGCCAGAATGGTTATCTCATGTGAATGCAGGTGTTTTGAAGGTCAAGTTAGCAACAGCCATCATTGGTATTTCTTCAATTCACTTGTTGAAGACTTTCATCAATGCGGAACATTTGGATGATAAGACTTTGTTGTGGCAAACCTTGATTCATCTGACCTTTGTGATTTCTGCTTTGGCGATTGCCTACACTGAAACACTCTTGGCCAAGGCCAAGTCTCACTGATAAGATTTAAATCAAAATTGTCTGATAGCAATGCCAGCCAAAACAAGGCTGGCAGTTGCAACTGCTGTCAGCACCGTTCTCATTTTTAAGAATTCTACTAAATAAGCTTCGTCATGAATCAAATGACGAAATTGTTTGCGATCAACCAGCAATGCAAGCAGTAGGGTTGCTGCAATTAAAAAGTAACCAGAAGAAAAGGGCATGTGAAGAGCGGCCCATGCGAGCAAGGATGGAATCACTCCCCAAATCCAAGCGCCTTTAGATTTCCAAAAACCATGTCCTTCTTGATTTGAAAGAGGGTTCAATAAAGGACCCCAATGCAAGGCTCCTACAAATGAGGCAATCGTTGCTGCATAAAGAAGCAATGAATTCGCAGCCCAAAAATCCAGCGGTGGTTCAGCAAACTGAACCAAGGCAGATAGCAGGATGAAAGGAATCAGTCCTGCATAACCAAGAAATTTAGCAATTGGTGTCAACATGATCAGTTGTAACTGTAAACGCCTTTGCCTGATTTTCTACCGAGGTAGCCAGCGGCAACCATCTCACGTAGCAATGGGCAAGGGCGGTATTTAGAATCATTGAAGTTCTTGAAGTAAACCTCCATGATGGCCAAGCAAGTATCTAAGCCAATCATGTCAGCCAAGGCCAATGGACCAATAGGGTGGTTGCAGCCAAGCTTCATACCAGCATCAATATCTTCTGGGGTTGCTAAACCTTCGGCTAAAACAAAGAAGGCTTCATTGATCATCGGCACCAAGATGCGGTTCACAACAAAACCAGGGGCATTCTTAACGGTGATGGGTTCTTTGCCCAAGACTTTTGACATTTCTTGGACCAAGCCATGAGTTTGATCATCCGTTTGTAGGCCACGAATAATTTCAACCAAAGTCATCATCGGTACTGGATTGAAAAAATGCATACCAATAAAGCGCTGAGGATTACTCACTTCGGCAGCCATTTGCGTGATTGAAATTGATGAGGTGTTTGAAGCAATGATGGTGTCTTTACTCACAATGCCATCCAGCTGCTTCAAGATTTTGATCTTGAGATCGTAATTCTCTGTTGCAGCCTCAATCACCATCTGTGAGCCTTTGAAATCCTGGTAATTGGTGCTGGTTTTGATGCGGGCCAAGGCAGAAGCTTTTTCTGCCTCAGTCATCTTCTCTTTTTTGATCAAGCGATCAAGACTGCTGGAAATGGTTGCTAGGCCTTTTGCAACAGCGGCGTCATTGATGTCGACCATGACCACGTTCAAGCCAGAAACTGCGCAGGCTTGAGCAATGCCATTGCCCATCGTGCCAGCGCCAATAATGCCCACAGACTGAATACCCATCTCTTGACCTTGTAATTAAGTACTAAAAGCTTAAGTTTAAGCTCCCAATGGAAAATTATATAAATTTTTCAATATTCTTCGGGCTTTATGGATAATGTCGGTATGTCTACACAAGGTTTCATCCTCAAAATATCCTGTCCAGACCGACCCGGCATCGTTCATGCGGTCAGTCAGTTTTTGTTTAATCAAACAGCCAATATTTTGGACTCTGCTCAATTCAGCGACACCTTCACGAGCCGTTTTTTCATGCGCGTGCATTTTGCCAAGACGTCCCAAGAGCTGAACTTAAAAAAACTTCAAGAATTATTCAAAGAAATTGGCAATAGTTTTCAAATGGACTGGGAGCTCTTCGACGCTGCCAGCAAACCCAAAGTATTGATCATGGTCTCCAAATTGGGTCATTGCTTGAATGATTTATTGTTCAGAACCCATAGTGGATATTTACCGATTGAAATCGCAGGCATTGTTTCTAATCATCAAGATTTTCAAAATCTGGCCGCTGGTTACAAAATACCGTTTCATTACATGCCGCTCAGCAGTGCCAATGATGAGCGCAAGCATGAACAAGAAGAGCAATTATTGAAGTTGATTGATCAAGAGAAAATCGATTTGGTGGTGTTGGCCAGATACATGCAGATTTTGTCTCCAAAAGTCTGTCAAAAGTTATCAGGCAAAGCCATCAACATCCATCACTCTTTCTTGCCAAGCTTCAAAGGCGCCAAGCCTTATTGGCAAGCCCATCAGCGCGGTGTGAAGTTGATTGGTGCTACTGCACATTACGTCACGACTGATTTAGATGAAGGTCCAATCATCGAGCAGGGCGTTGAGCGTGTTGATCACGCCATGGATCCAGATCAACTCGCTGCAGTGGGCAGGGATGTTGAATGTATGGCTCTATCGCGCGCGGTTCGTTGGCATGCTGAACACCGAATCCTACTGAATGGCAAAAGCACGGTGGTCTTTCAGTAATGGATTTCTCACTTTAATTAGATATCTTTTTGCACTTAGACAAGCATCTGGTCACCATTGTTGATCAATGGGGTCCTTGGGTGTATGTCCTTTTGTTTGCCATCATCTTCATTGAAACAGGCGTGGTGGTGATGCCATTCTTGCCTGGCGACTCTTTGTTGTTTGTCGCTGGTGCTATCGCAGCAGTGGGTGGTATGAGCTTGCCTCTATTGATGATCTTATTGATCATTGCAGCGATTGCTGGTGATGCAGTCAATTATTCAATTGGCCGCTGGTTCGGGCCAAAAGTCTTTGGCTGGGAAAACTCTCGTTGGTTCAACAAAGATGCTTTTGATAAAACCCATGCTTTTTATGAAAAGCATGGGCCCATTACCATCGTAGTTGGCAGATTCATGCCCTTCGTTAGAACCTTTGCTCCATTCATTGCCGGTGTGGCTCAGATGTCTTATCCAAAGTTTGCTACCTATAACGTGGGTGGTGGCATCCTCTGGGTTGGAAGTTTGACAAGCTTGGGTTACATGATTGGCGAGCACCCATGGGTCAAAGCAAACTTCTCA
>JACCDQ011332514.1_pt1 | contig 16427 bp, 18 predicted proteins | sample 7446031 | NCBI WGS metagenome assembly JACCDQ01 (sample SAMN15323442, study PRJNA562643) | freshwater metagenome | isolation source: river surface water | place: USA:Blue River Watershed | collected 2017-08-17
CTTGGCAAGGCGGTCAAGGGCTTCAAGGATGGCGTCAAGGGCGCCGAAGAGCCGGCATCGCCGACGCAAGTCGCCGACAAGTCGACCATCGACGTCGACGCCAAGGAAAAAACCAAGAGCTGATCCTTCCGCCTGCCGGCAGGCTGTTGCTGCCTGCCGCGCCATTCCCCCTTCCCTGCCATGATTGACCTCGGTCTCTCCAAACTCGCGCTCATCGGCGCCGTCGCGCTGGTCGTGATCGGTCCGGAGAAGCTGCCGACGGTCGCCCGCATGGCCGGCACCTTGTTCGGCCGCGCGCAGCGTTACATCAATAACGTGAAGTCCGAGGTGACGCGCGAGATGCAGATGGACGAACTGCGCAAGATGCAGTCGAGCTTCATCGACGCTGCGAGCAAGCTGAACAAGACCGTCAGCGACGAGGTGTCGGTGGTCGGCAAGGAAGTCGAGGAAGCCGGCAAGGAGCTCGGCGACTCGCTGGCCGAGGCGAACGACGCGTTCGAGGGGGGCCATGACATCGGCCGCATACCGTCGCACTGGGAGCTCGACGCCAAACGGCGCGACTTCCGCAAGAAGAAACTGAATCACACCAGCAGCCTGCCGGTCTGGTACAAGCGCCAGAGCGGACGCAGGACCCGCGTGCAGTCCGGCGCTGCACGCGTCGCGCGCTATCGCCCGAACTACGGCAAGGCCGTGAAGTTTTTTGACTGATCCCATGTCCGACCAGAATTCGCCCGGCGTCCAGGAAACTTTCATTTCGCACCTGATCGAGTTGCGAACCCGCCTGGTGCGCGCCTCCATTGTCGTGCTGGCAGTGTTCGTGGTGCTGTTCGGCGTCTGGCCCGGTGCGGCTGCGGTCTACGATTTCATGGCGCAGCCAATGATGCATGCGCTGCCGGCAGGCTCCAAGATGATCGCGACCGGCGTCATCACGCCGTTCATGGTGCCGATGAAAGTGACGATGATGCTCGCGCTGATCATCTCCTTGCCGTGGGTGCTGTACCAGGCCTGGGCTTTCGTCGCGCCCGGGCTGTACACGCACGAGAAGCGGCTGGTCGCGCCGCTGATCATTTCATCGACGGCACTGTTCGTGCTCGGCGTCGCGTTCTGCTATTTCTTCGTCTTCGGCACGGTGTTCAAGTTCATCGCCGACTTCGCGCCGAAGTCGATCACGGTCGCGCCGGACATCGAGAACTATCTCGATTTCGTCATGATGATGTGCCTCGCTTTCGGCCTGACCTTCGAAGTGCCGGTGGTCGTGATCGTGCTGGTGCGCATGGGACTGGTGTCGGTCGAGAAGCTGAAGGCGATCCGCCCGTACGTGATCGTCGGCGCCTTCATCATTGCCGCTGTCGTGACTCCGCCGGACATCATGAGCCAGCTGTTCCTCGCGGTGCCCTTGTGTCTGCTGTATGAAGTCGGCCTGCTGCTCGCTCCGCTGTTCGTGAAGGCGACGCAGTCGCCGGAAGAGACTGCCGAGTCGAATTGATTCGGGGTGCAGGCGGTTGGCGGCTTGGTCGAGACTTCGTTTCCGCTTCGCCCTGACCGCACGACAGATCCCAGCGAACTTGTCCCTTTCACAGGGTGGAAGAGCCACCGCTGAAACCCACCCGCACATCCTCAAGGCGTGGGTCCTGCTCCCCGGAGCCATTTCACCAGCGGCGCGCCGGCGCGGAAATCTTCAAGCAGTATCGACGGCAGTTTTTCCGGCGAGAGCTTCTTCGCACTCATGTCCCGCCAGACCAGAAAGCTTTTCAGCTTGATCTGCTCGATGTGCGGGGTGTCGACATCAAAGCCCTTTGGCGGCCGCACCAGTCTGTCTTCCGGGCTCAGCCCGCCGTAGGTGGCGATCAGGCCCTTGTCCTTCAGCAGCTTGCCGAAGCCGGCAGCGTCGTTGACGATATGCGTGCGAATCGCTCGCAGTCTGTCTGCCGGCGGCATGTATTCGCCGCAAGCGACCAGCAGCCTGCCTTCGCCATTGATCTGGAAGTAGTACGCCGGTCCGCCGCCCTGGCTCGGTTTCTTCAATCCGCTAGCCGTGATCGAGGCCGAGAAGGTGGTTTTGTACGGATCGCGGTCGCGTGCGAAGCGCAGGTCGCGATTGATGCGGAACAGCGCGCGCTTCGGATTGCAGGCCGCCACTGCCGGATCGAACTTCGTGATCCCGCCGATCATCTCGACCACCAGTTCGAGAAACTCCGCACGCAGGATGTCGTAACGCGGCTTGTTCATCACGAACCACGCGCGGTTGTTGTTCTCGCCCAGTTCGTGCAGGAATTGCGTCAGGTCCTTCAGGTGCATCGCATCACTCGCCATCTTCCGGCAACGGCTGCTGCTTCATTCGCGGCCGCTTGCCCACCACCACGCTGAGCCGGGTTTCCTGCGCCTTGCGCAGCACGGTCAGGTCGACCTTGTCGCCGGGCGTCAGCTGTGCGACCACATTCAGCATCGATACCGTGTCTGACACCGGCTTGCCGGCCACCGCCAGCAGGATATCCCCCGGCTTAACGCCGGCCTTGTCGGCCGGCCCGCCCTTGAGTACGCCGGCGATGATGGTGCCCGAGCTTTTCTGCAGGCCGAAGCTGTCGGCCAGTTCGGGCGTGATGTCCTGCGGTTCGACGCCTATCCAGCCGCGTACCACCTGTCCGTTGCGGATGATCGATTCCATCACCGTCTTCACCGTGGTGACAGGGATCGCGAAACCGATGCCGAGCGAGCCGCCGCTGCGCGAATAGATCGCGGTGTTAATGCCGAGCAGATGGCCATCGGTGTCCACCAATGCGCCGCCCGAGTTGCCGGGATTGATCGCGGCATCGGTCTGGATGAAGTTCTCGAAAGTATTGATGCCGAGGTGATTGCGACCCAGTGCGGACACGATGCCCATGGTGACGGTCTGGCCGACACCGAAAGGATTGCCAATCGCGAGCACCACGTCGCCGACCTTGGTGTCGTCAAGCTTTGCCAGCGTGATCGAGGGCAGGTTTTTCAGGTCCACCTTCACGACGGCGAGGTCGGTCTCGGGGTCGGTGCCGACCAGCTTGCCCTTGGCCTTGCGACCGTCGGCCAGCGCAACCTCGATCTCGTCGGCCGATTCGATCACATGGTTGTTGGTCAGGATGTAGCCATCGGGGCTGATGATCACGCCGGAGCCCAGGCTCAGCTGGCGCTCGTCCTGCGGCCCGAACTGATCGCCGAAGAAGCGGCGGAACAGCGGGTCATTGCCGAACGGATGCGGGGAACGCTTCGCTTCCTTGGTCGTGAAGATGTTCACCACGGCGGGCATCGCGCGCTGCGATGCGATGCGGTAGCTGTACTGCAGTGCGCTGGCAGCACCATCGGCCTCGCGCACCTGTACCGCGGTCGATTGCAGCCGCGAGCCGCCCGCGCGTCCGAGCCATTCGGGCTTCAGGGTCGCTACAATGAACCAGAGTGCAAGCGCTACCGTGACGGTTTGCGCGAACAGTAACCACAGACGACGCATGACAGGACGGGAAGATGAGCGAAAGCACCGGGGCCGGCGCAAGCCGTGACGAGATAGAGAGGCATCTCGCCGTTACGCTGGATATTAACCGTTTTCGAGATTACTGCCCAAACGGAATGCAGGTGGAAGGACGCACGTCGGTTCGTCATGTGGTCAGCGGCGTGACGGCTAGCCTCGCCCTGCTCGAAGCGGCGGTCGAGCAGGGCGCTGACATGGTGCTGGTGCACCATGGCTATTTCTGGCGCGGCGAAGATCCGCGCGTGGTGGGCCCGCGCCGCCGGCGCCTGAAGCTGCTGCTCGATCACGATATCAACCTGTTTGCCTATCATCTGCCGCTGGATGCGCATCCGGAGCTCGGCAATAACGCGCAACTGGCGAAGCGCCTCGGGCTCACGCCCGACGGCCGCTTCGGCGAGCAGGACCTTGGCTGGACAGGGCAGGCCGCGGCCCGCACGGTCGGCGAACTCGCCCGCGATATCGAGCGCGCGCTGGGGCGCGCGCCGCTGCTGATCGGCGATGCAGCCGCACCGCTGGCGCGTGTGGCCTGGTGTACCGGTGCCGCACAGGGAGCCATGGATGCGGCCATCGCCGCTGGTGCCAGCGTGTACCTGAGCGGCGAGATTTCCGAGCAGACCGTCCATCTGGCGCGCGAGTCAGGCGTGGCCTATCTCGCGTGCGGCCACCATGCGACCGAGCGCGGCGGTGTGCAGGCACTGGGCGATCATCTTGCGTCGCACTTCGGCATTCGCCATACCTTCATCGATATTCCCAATCCGGTCTGAGCGATCTTCAATCAGCTTGTACCTGCAATCACCAGGAGCGGCGCATATTTCGAACGCAGCCGCACTTGCATCAAGTTGGGCGGGAACCAAGCAGGGCGAATGTTCACCGAGGATTCGTTTGCTGAATCGTCCGAGATCGCGCCCATGCCATTGCTACGGTCGTCCCACCCCAGCCGGATAATGGTCGTCGAGGACGACGTAGTGATGCGCCGTCTGCTCTGCAATGCGATACAGCTTGAGCCATCGCTGACGCTGGTAGCCGCGTTCGGCACGGTGCGCGAAGCACTGCGCTTTCTCGATACAAGCGCAATCGATTTGCTTCTGACGGACCTGGGCCTGCCCGACGGCACCGGCCTGGCCGTGATCCGGCACTGCCGTCGCCTCTGGCCGAGTGCTGACATCATGGTCATCACGCTGTCGAGCGATGAGGAGCAGATCCTCGCATGCATCGAGGCAGGCGCGTCGGGCTATGTGCTGAAAGAGTCTGCGCATTCGAACATTCTGCGTTCCATCCTCGAATTGCGCGCCGGAGGTTCGCCTATCAGTCCAGTAATCGCGCGCAAGGTCCTGGCCCGAATGCGCAGCCGTTCAACAGCCGATGATCACGAAGTGGCGCCCGATGAGCCGCTGCTGACGCGGCGCGAGTCGGCGATCCTTGAGCTGATCGCGCGCGGCGGCACCTATGCGCGGGTCGCGCAGGCACTCGGGCTGTCGATCGGTACGGTCCAGACGCACGTGAAGCATATCTACGCGAAGCTGTCCGTGCATTCGCGTACCGAGGCCATCATCGAGGCGCAGCGCCGGGGATTGATACCGATGGCGCTCACGCGCGTCGACCCCGCCTGATTGCCAAAAAATTATTTCTCTGTCCGTCAGCACGTCAGCATGCGATATGCCCCGATAAGGGGCGGCTTCGGTATTGCCAATCGCGCAGCATGCTTGACAGTCTTACTATTCATTCATGCCTCCGATATAATGTAAGGTTGCTGGAAGTTCCGAAAAAACTAGCACTTACATTGATTGGGGTTGTCATGAGTGACGAAATTCAGGTCGATTCGGGTCGACGCGGCCTACTGGTTGCGACCTGTGCAGCTGGTGGTGTGGCAGGACTTGCAGGCGCCGGAGCCTTTGTGTCCACGTTCGAGCCTTCAGAGCGTGCGAAAGCGGCCGGCGCACCGGTGGAGGTCGATATCGGCGACCTTAAGCCTGGCGAAATGAAGACGGTCGAATGGCGCGGCAAGCCGGTATGGATTCTGCGCCGCACGCCGGAAATGATTTCATCGCTGAAGAAGACCGACGCTGAAGTCGCCGATCCGAATTCCGAGCGTAACCCGGACGAGTTCACGCCGGCCTATGCGCGCAACGAGAACCGCTCGATCAAGCCCGAGTATCTGGTCGCCATCGGCATCTGTACCCACCTCGGTTGCTCGCCGACCCCGAAATTCCAGACCGGCGCCCAGCCGTCGCTGCCCGAGAGCTGGCAGGGCGGTTTCCTGTGCCCCTGCCACGGCTCGACCTTCGACCTTGCAGGCCGCGTGTTCAAGAACAAGCCGGCACCGGACAACCTGCAGGTTCCCCGTCACATGTACCTGAGCGATACCCGTATCGCGATCGGCAAAGATGAGAAAGGCGAGGCTTAACCATGGCATTCCATGAGACCAAACTGCCGGCCGATGCGCCGGCCGCCCAGAAGGCGCTGTCCTGGGTCGACGATCGTTTCCCGCTGACCAAGCTGTGGAACGACCAGTGGGGCAAGTACTACGCGCCGAAGAACTTCAACATCTTCTATCTGTTCGGCTCGCTGGCCGCGCTGGTGCTGGTGATACAGATCGTCACCGGCATCTTCCTCGTGATGAACTACAAGCCGGATGCCAACCTCGCGTTCGCGTCGGTCGAGTACATCATGCGCGAAGTGCCATGGGGCTGGCTGGTGCGTTACATGCACTCGACCGGCGCATCTGCCTTCTTCATCGTCGTCTACCTGCACATGACCCGCGGGCTGCTGTACGGCTCGTACCGCAAGCCGCGCGAGCTGATCTGGCTGTTCGGTGTCGGCATCTTCCTGTGCCTGATGGCGGAAGCCTTCTTCGGCTACCTGCTGCCGTGGGGCCAGATGTCCTACTGGGGCGCGCAGGTGATCGTGAACCTGTTCGGCGCCATCCCGTTCATCGGTCCTGACCTGTCGCTGTGGATCCGCGGCGACTACGTGGTGTCGGACGCAACGCTGAACCGCTTCTTCGCGTTCCACGTGATCGCGATCCCGCTGGTGCTGCTCGGCCTCGTCGTCGCGCACCTGATTGCGCTGCATGAAGTGGGCTCGAACAACCCGGATGGCATCGAAGTGAAGGAAAACCTCGGTCCGGACGGCCACGGCGTCGATGCGATCCCGTCGCATCCGTATTACACGACCAAGGACATCTTCGGCGTGTCGTGCTTCCTGTTCATCTTCAGCGCAGTGATCTTCTTCGCGCCGGAGTTCGGAGGCTACTTCCTCGAGTACAACAACTTCATTCCGGCAGACCCGCTGAAGACTCCGCCGCACATCGCGCCGGTCTGGTACTTCACGCCGTTCTACTCGATCCTGCGTGCGACGACCTCGCAGTTCATGTACGCGCTGATCGCTGGTGTGCTCGCCTACGGCGCGCTGATTGCGCTGAAGACCCGCCTGCCGGCCAAGGTCAAGCAGGCCGTGATGGGCGCAGCGGTTGTCATCGCCATCCTGATGCTGGTGTTCGATGCAAAGTTCTGGGGCGTCGTGCTGATGGGTGTATCCGTGCTGATCCTCGCGGCCATGCCGTGGATCGATCATTCGCCGGTGAAATCCATTCGCTACCGTCCTGACTGGCACAAGTGGGTCTACGTCGTGTTCGGCATCGCGTTCCTGATCCTGGGCTACCTGGGCGTGCAGGCGCCGACCGCCGGCCGCACGCTGGTCGCGCAGATCTGCACCTTCATCTACTTCGGCTTCTTCCTGCTGATGCCGTGGTGGAGCAAGATGGGGTCGTTCAAGCCGGTTCCGGCCCGCGTGACCTTCCAGCCGCACTGAGTCGAAAAGGAATACAACAATGAAACTCGTGAAAAAACTGCTGGTCGCGCTGGCCCTCGTCCCTGCGCTTGCGCTGGCATCCGAAGGCGGCTTCCCCTTGGATCGTGCCCCGGACCGCAGCAATGACCTGTCAGCACTGCAGAACGGCGCCCGGCTGTTCGTGAACTATTGCCTGAATTGTCACTCGGCTTCGCTGGTTCGCTACAATCGTTTGCGCGATATCGGGTTGTCCGACGACCAGATCCGCGAAAATCTGCTGTTCACCTCCGACAAGGTCGGCGACCTGATGAAGGCCAACATGGCCGACAAGGATGCGAAGGCCTGGTTCGGCGCAGTGCCGCCGGATCTGTCGGTGATCGTGCGGGCCAAGGCATCGGCCGAAGGTTCGGGCGCGGACTACGTGTATACCTACCTGCGCACCTACTACAAGGACGACAGCCGTCCGACGGGCTGGAACAACCTGGTCTACCCGAACGTCGGCATGCCGCACGTGCTGTGGGAACTGCAGGGCGTGCGCAAGGCGAAGTTCGCCGAGGAAAAGGATCCGCACGAAGAAGGCAAGACGGTGCACAAGTTTGCCGGCTTTGAGCAAGTGAGTCCCGGCAAGCTGAGCGCACAGGAGTTCGATTCGCAGGTGGGCGATCTGGTCGCGTTCATGGGCTGGATGGCCGAGCCGGTGAAGGCCAAGCGCCAGGCGATCGGTGTCTGGGTGCTGATGTTCCTGGCACTGCTGGTGTTCCTGACCTGGCGACTGAATGCGTCGTACTGGAAAGAAGTCAAATAACGCAGGACTGTCCGTCCGGGCCTGGCCGGCCAAGCTATTGAGGCCGGTGGTCCGGGCAACTATTTTTTTCAGGGTGAGACGGTTCCCGTCTCACCTTTTTGTTTCAAGGAACTGTAACCATGATGGTTCTCTACTCGGGTACGACCTGCCCATTTTCCCAGCGCTGCCGCCTTGTCCTGTTCGAAAAGGGCATGGACTTCGAGATCCGCGACGTGGACCTGTTCAACAAGCCGGAAGACATCTCGACGATGAATCCGTATGGCCAGGTGCCGATCCTGGTCGAGCGCGAGCTGGTGCTGTACGAGTCCAACATCATCAACGAGTACATCGACGAGCGCTTCCCGCATCCGCAACTGATGCCTGCAGATCCGCTGATGCGTGCGCGTGCTCGCCTGATGCTGTTCAATTTCGAAAAGGAATTGTTCGTCCACGTGCACACGCTGGAAAACGAGAAATCGCGTTCGGCTGAAAAGGCGCATGAGAAGGCGCGCCTCGAGATTCGCGACCGCCTGACCCAGCTCGCGCCGCTGTTCCTGAAGAACAAGTACATGCTGGGCGACGAATTCTCGATGCTTGACGTCGCGATCGCTCCGCTGCTGTGGCGCCTCGATTACTACGGTATCGATCTGTCGAAGACAGCGGCCCCGCTGTTGAAGTATGCTGAGCGCATCTTCTCGCGTCCCGCGTACATCGAAGCGCTGACCCCGTCGGAAAAGGTCATGCGCCGCTGACCAGGCTCCCTTTCGCAATGTCCGAGACATCCACCAAGCCCTATCTGCTGCGTGCGTTGTACGAGTGGTGTACCGACAATGGCTACACTCCGTACATCGTCGTGGCCGTCGATGCGAACACACGGGTTCCGATGGAATTCGTGAAGAACGGCGAGATCGTCCTGAACATCAGCTTCGAGGCGACCGGCAACCTGAAGATGGACAACGAGCTGATCACCTTCAAGGCGCGGTTCGGCGGCGTTGCGCGCGAGCTGGTCATCCCGGTCGACAATGTCAGCGCGATCTATGCCCGCGAAAACGGGCAGGGCATGGCCTTCGAGGTCAAGCGCGGGGCGGACAAGGAGGGGGCCAACGGATTGGCTGCCGGCCCTGTAATTGCCGCCGAGCCGAAAGTTCCGTTGTCGGCTGTGCCGGCAAAGGACAGCGATGGTACCGCTGACGATGGTGGCGACGAACCACCGCCGAAGCCGGGCGGTCGTCCCAAGCTCACTCGAATCAAGTAAGTAAGCGCGGGTAAATCACGTATAATCCGCGGCGGCGCCGGCTTAGCTCATCAGGTAGAGCACTTGATTTGTAATCATGGGGTGGCGGGTTCGAGTCCTGCAGCCGGCACCACGGAAATCAAAAGGCCGGGAAGCTTCACGCTTCCCGGCCTTTTCATTTTTCAGGCTGGCGATTTTTCCGTTGCGATCAACTGCGTCCCGTCACGGGCCGGCATTTAGCGCGATGCCGGGCGCCTCGCGCCCTTGCCCTTCGTTTTTGCAGACAGGAAGCCGGTGCGCGCCGTTTCCTTTGCCTGCATCATTTCCTGACCCATTGCTTCCAGGTCCAGCTTCGCTTTCTTCACCTTCGGGAACATCTCTTTCTCTTCTTCCTCGACGTGGTGCTCGACGTACTCGCCCAGCACGCGTACTTTCGCGTCGTACAACTCATCTTCGGGGGTCATTGCCTGGATCTGCTCGATCAGGTCACGCGCAGTCTGGTGCTCCACTTCCGCTTCATCGATCAGTTCCTCATCCTTGATCGCGTCGCGGACGGCCGGATAAAAAATCTGTTCTTCGACGTCGGCATGCATCAGGAACTCGGTGCAGATCTGTTCGACCAGTTCGATCTTGTCTTCCGCAGCCGCCTTCTCGTGGATCTTTTCGTATTCCTTGAACAGCTTGCGAACATTCCTGTGATCGTCAATCAGCAGGTCCAGTGCATTGTTGCTTTCCTTTTTCGCAGTCATCCGAGATTTCCTTTCATATTCGAAAACAGAGATTGGATGCAGTCCCGGAACAACCGTTCCCCGATACCTGCGCGTGGGCGAACCAAAGGGATCCGCTTGATCGCGATCAGGAGTGAGCTTCGGAGACGGACGAAGATGACGATCAGGGATCGCAGCATTCGACCGATGGAGGTAGGCCGTGACCTGTCAGGAAGTGGTGCAGGAACTGCTGTGGATGGAACGTCAGGGAACGCCGGTTCCGCGACTTGCGATCGAGTATGCCGCGTCGGCCACCGCCGATGAATTCGGTACCTGCAACAGTCCGGCGATGGCGGCGGTGGTACTGATCAGCCTTGCGGACTATGTGACTTGCCTGCTGGACGACATCCAGTCTGCGTCGCGCCGTCATTAGCAGCAGAACCTCGCCAGCGATCTCGTGCGCATGAGCCTGCGCCGCGCCTGATCCGCGACATCGCAGCCCTTTCAATGACGAACGGTCGGCTGCGCTGCAGTGAACTTCGGCGGCGCAAAGTCGATCGCGGTTTCCCGCACGATATCGATCGCTTCAGCCACCTGCGCCGTCGCCGTGTGGTGGACCATGTGTCCCGCGCCTGGCACGAGCACCAGATCGCTGTGCGGCAGCATCTGGTGCAGGCGCTGCGCATGCAGCCGCGGCAGCACTTGCAAGTCGCCCGCGCCGGCAATGATCGTCAGCGGCAAGGCCAGTTCATGGTAGCGAGCGGCGAGCCGGGCTGCGGCCGGTATCATCTGCACCGACTCGCGCGCCGAGGTACGAAGCTGATGGGGACGCAAAGTCATCCACGCCGGATAGCCGTGGCGAAATCGGATGTCGATAGGCGCCGGGCTGAACAGCTTCTTCAAAAGCAGCGGCCACGCGAGCCGGCCGAGCAGCGGCGACAGGGTATGGCGCAGCAGTGTGCCGAGCAACGGCGTTGCTGGAGGCACCATCATCAGCGCGTCGAGCCGCAGGGTCGGGAAGTAATAACCGGACAGCAGCACCAGCCGGTGCACCTGTTGCGGCTGCGCGAGTGCCAGCGCTAACGCGACCAGCGTGCCCCATGAATGCGCGACCACCACGGCGCTGCGGATATTCAACTGATGCAGCGCTTGGTGCAGCAGGGCAGCCTGCGCCTCCGGTGAACTGCCGCGCGGCGCAGGATCGCTGTAGCCGTAGCCGGGGCGGTCGAATGCCAGCACCCGATAGCGCTGCGCGAGATAGTCGATCAGTCCGCTGAGTTCCATCTCCTTCGCCATCGCGCCATTGCCGTGCAACAGCAGCAAGGGTTCGCCGCTGCCGCGCTCGACGTAATGCAGCCGCGTGCCGGCTACGGTGATGAATTTGCCCGTCGGCGGGTTTTGCACTTCCGCTTCGCGTGACTTCAGCCTGACGATGGCTGCCATCGCCAACAGCGCCGCTGTCGTACCGAGAACGATGCGAGCGTCAATTCGCAGGTGCATCAGTCGATCTCCGGGTTTGAGGTTCATCCTGCATGTCAAATGCGATCTGCATGAAATCCGGTCGTTCGACCACCAGCCTTTCAATGAAATCCGGCGCTTCGCGGAACGCTATGCGATGCGTCACCAGCGAATCGAGCAAGGGCTTGCCGCGCAAGCGCAGCCAATCGATGATCTCCCGCGAAAGTCGCGCGCGGCTCCACGCATGCGCGGTGCCGCGCGGCATGCGGCCTATCTGGGCGCAGCGTACCGTCAGTCCGTTGTGATGGAATTCTTCGCCCAGCCGCAACGCCTGCGCGCCGCCCTGATAAAAGGCGAGGTCGATTACGGTGCCCTGGGGGCGGAGCGATCGCAGGCATTCATGCAGCGCCGCCGCCGATGCCTTGCACTGGAAAACGATGTCGGCGCCGCAGTCGCGGCGACTATGGTTCCAGCGGTCCTTGCACCAGCGCCACGCCTCGGCTTCGGGCAGGGCGATCAGTCCAAGCTGCTGCAGGCGAATGCGCCGGAATGCATTGTCGTCCGCAACCATTACCTCTGCTGCACCGCCATGTACGGCCAGCAAGGCAGTCAGCGTCCCAACGATCCCGCCGCCATAAACCATCGCGCAGCGTCCGCGTACGCCGTCGCCCAGCGAGCGTACGTCGGTGCCGACGCTCTCGACCGCCGCGTGCAGCAGTCCGTTTGCACAGATCGGACCCATCTGGGCGACCCAGATGCCGGCCAGCGGATCGAGATCGTCTGGCAGAAGTACGAAAAAATCTTCCGACGGATCGGCGTCATGTCCGCTCTTGTGACCATACGCCATCGCAACCAGCTGGCCTTCGCGTACTGCGGGCGTGCGGCTCTCGCGGATCCTGCCGACTTCCATGTAGCCGAGAAAGCGCACCGGATAATCAATTCCAGCTTTGCCCGGCTCGAAAACGCCATAGCGTTCGTCCCAGTGCGCCGCGAGGGCGGGATTTGATCCCTTCACAAAGGTGAGTTCGGTGCCGGCTGAAAACCCGCTGTACAGCGTATCGACGCGAAAGCCGCCCTCGGCCAGCGGCTCGCGCAGGTAGTCCCACAGGTACAGGCTGCCGGGACACCGGACGCCGAGTACGGTGACGACATCCTCGTCATGCATTGCCGCGTTCTTCGGTCGAGGCAGCAGGCCGCACGACGGATTGCCTGCGTCGCGATTCCAGCGCCGCACAGGTCAGTCGGTGCGTGAGCAGAGCATCGGCATAGTCACTGCGAATGCGGCTCATACCGCCGGCCACCGCATCGAGGAAGGCTCGGTCCTCCAGCGCGAACGGATCGGCAGCGCTGCGCACTACCTTGCGCACTGTTCCTTCTGCGAGTGCCATCTCGTCCTCGTGCAATTCGAATGCGAAGCCGTCGCCGTACAAATGGAGCCCGACCCGGTGCGGGTGATGCAGCAGGCAGGTCGACAGCATCGAAGCGATCGCGCCTGAACGAAATACCAGGGTCGCCGCGGACACTTCGTCGACATCGCAGTCCGGGTAGGCTTCGCGCGGCGCGCGTGCACCGACCGCATACACGCTATCGACTTCGCCCGCCAGATAACGCGCCAAGTCGAAGATGTGCGTCGTCTGTTCGATGAATTGCCCTCCCGAAGCCTGCTGCCTCGACCACCACGCCGGCGGCGGCGTGAAATCGAGCCAGTAGCCACTCAGCAGGCGTGCCGGATGCGCGGCGAGTTTTCGTTTCAGCAGATCGACCGTGTCCAGCCACCGCCAGTGATAACCGACGGCGACCAGCAGACCGGCATCGGCCACTGCGCGCGCAATAGTTTCTGCGGTGTCGCGCTCGGAAGCCAACGGCTTCTCGACCAGAAATGGGATACCTCTCTCGACCAGCGCAAGTTCCGGCTCGCCATGCGCAAACGGCGGAACGCACAGAAATACTGCATCGAGCTTTTCGCAGTCGAGCAGCACGCGCCAGTCATCATAGGCGCGGGTGCGGGCCAGTCCTGCCAGTAACGTGGCACGATGCAGATCGGTATCGGCAATGCCGGCAATTCGCACGTCTGGCTGCGCTGCAAGCACACGGTAATGACGCTCGCCGATGAAGCCGGCGCCGATGAGCCCGATGTGTATCGGGCTCATCTGGCCAACGCTTTGCAGTACGCATCCGCAGGCACGAGCGGAATGCGCGAGCTTGCCAGTGCATCGCGGTACACCGCCAATACCTTCTCGGCCATGGTGTCGGCGCGGAAGCGTTCACACACGGCCAGACGGCCGCGTGCGCCAAGCTGGCTGGCGAGCCTGCGGTCGCAAAGCACCCGGTTGAGCGCGGCCGCCAGTGACACCGAATCGTCGAAGGGTACCAGCAGGCCGGTCTCGCCGTTGCTTACCACCTCGGTGATGCCGAGTGAACGTGCGGCCACGACGGGCAGCCCCGCCGCCATCGCTTCCATGAGCACTAGCGGATGTCCTTCGAAATACGAAGGCAGGCAGAAGGCGTCGGAGGCGGCGAGCAAATCGGGTACGTCGTTGCGCTGACCGAGTAAGCGTACATGGGCGCCGATGCCTAGCTCATCGACCAGCTGCTGCAGCATCGCCTGCAGCGGCCCCTGGCCGATCAAGAGCAACTGCACATCCGGATGCTGGCGCAGCACGCGGGGCAATGCGTGCAAGAGCACCGGATGACACTTTTGCGCCGTCAGTCGTGCGACGGTGATCAGCACAGGCTCATTGCCGATGCCCAAACGCCTGCGCACCTCCATGCGCGATCGTTCGCTGGGGGATGGCACGATACCGTTGTGTATCGTTACATACCGACGGGAATCGATGCCTGACATGCGGAAGGTCGTGCGACCTGATTCCGATACGCAGATGATTCGGTCGACCACCAGCGCGCCGCTCGTATAAGCACGCTCGAGCAGCGGCTGCTTCAATGCTCTAAGGGTATAGGGAAGGTGCTCGGTTCGAATTACGGCAGGCACTCCTGCGCGACGCGCGGCGCGGGCAAGCGAATGGCCTTCCCAGCCTATGCCTGCGTGCACATGGACAATTTCAGGTCGGAATTCGCGCAGCAATTCGGTAAAGCTTGCATCACCTTGCTCCAGAGCTGGGAGCGGCATCGCGACGCCATAGATACCGCTTGCCATTGCACGCCGTGCCCATTCGAAAGCTGCCGGCTCGCGGGAAAACACCAGAATGGAAAGCACTTCGTCGCGCAGGGCGTTTGCCAGTGTCAGCATGTGCGTGCCGACCCCTGACGGATCCCTGCTGTCCGTAACCATCAGCACGCGCCGAACGACTGCACCGGTTCGCCGTGGCGCAGCTTCGACTGAAGAGGAACTGTGGCTCTGTCTGGAATGAAGCACGAAGAAAGTCGGTCCGGCCCCGAGTGCCGGGACCGGCCCCGAAAAAGCTCATCAAGTGGATGGCTCCTTTTGCAATTTTCGTGCGACGTCCCTCTAGTGTCGGGTCTTGTTGCCCTTCATCCCGCCGCCGCTCAGTTTATTTTCGGTGGCCCATGCACGCCGTTTCGCTTCCTGCTCCGGCACGCCACGCTGTTCGTAGCCTTCCTCGATGTGCTTGGCCTGGCGCTTCTGCTTGTCGGTATACGACTGCTTGCTTCCTCTCGGCATGACCCTCTCCTCGAAAAAACTTCCATGACGTGTAAGTTCGTCGCTCCTTGCGCGAGGCGACGAACGTTGGGCTGCCGAAGCGGCGATCGGTTCGCGCCGGTTTTGTCCTGCGTGCCCCCCTGTCCCGCGATGAATTAAGACAGTTCAAAAAAAAGTAACCAATGCGGCGGCACCATGGACGAAAACATTCAACGCCGAAAGGGGAGCGCCATGAACGGGAATCGCTGGAGCGGGGACAAGCTGCTGACCGCCTTCTGCCCAAAGGAGAAAACCATCGCTGCACACGGACGCTGGCACCGGCATCCGGTGGCCTGGCTGGGCGCCGCCGCCATCGCGGCGCTTGCGCTTGCACTGCTTCCGCATCGCCAGCCCAATGCGCAGACCGCGCCCCTGTCGCTGAAGCAGGTGCGCGTGCCGGCGCCGCCGGATGAATTGCTGGGCACGCTGGTGCGCGACAAGGCAGCCGCGATCGCGCTCGGCAAGGCGCTGTTCTGGGACGTGCGCGTCGGCAGCGACAGCAAGACCGCCTGCGCCTCGTGCCATTTCCATGCGGGCGCGGACAATCGCATCCGGAATCAGGTCAATCCCGGCCTGCTGGCGACCCCGCCCGATACGCAATTCGATGTCGGCAAGCTGAGCGCGTCGCAGGGCACGAATTACACACTGTCGGCCAGCGATTTTCCGCTGGGACTGTCCGGTGCCGAAGCAATGAACGACGTCATCTCGTCGCAGGGGGCCTTCCTTGGCGATTTCAACGGCATTAGTGACGGCGGCAAGGCCGACAATTGTCTTTCGGTCAGCGATCCGGTATTCCATGGACAATCGTCCGCTGGTCAGGTGAATACGCGTCGCGTCGAGCCGCGCAATACACCATCGGTGATCAATGCGGTCTTCTATCTGCGCAATTTTTGGGATGGACGGGCGAACAATGTGTTCAACGGCATCGACCCGTTCGGGATGCGTAATGCCGATGCGACCGTGTGGAAGATGGAGGCCGGCATCATGCGCCCGGTGAAGTTCGCGTTGCCGTCTTCGTCACTGGCGTCGCAGGCGTCCGGGCCGCCACTGAGCGAATTCGAGATGAGCTGCCGCCACCGCAGTTTCGTCGAACTCGGACGCAAGCTGCTGAACCTGAAGCTGCTGGGCACGCAGACGATTTCGCCGAATGACAGCGTGCTGGCCCCGTACGCCGGCGACAGGCCGCCGTATGCAATGCTGGTCAGGCGGGCCTTCCAGCCTGAGTTCTGGAATTCGCCGGGGCTGATTCGGTTCACGCAACTGGATGCGGCCAAAGCCCGGTCGATGGACTTGCAGCCGAC
>JACCDQ012141492.1_pt1 | contig 16421 bp, 29 predicted proteins | sample 7446031 | NCBI WGS metagenome assembly JACCDQ01 (sample SAMN15323442, study PRJNA562643) | freshwater metagenome | isolation source: river surface water | place: USA:Blue River Watershed | collected 2017-08-17
CATGTTGATGTATAAATGTGATAGCACAGGCGCATGGTATGAAGAGGTTAATGAGGCTTTCTCAACCCAAGTCTGTTCTTCGTGTAATACACGAAGCGGTCCGAAAGGACTGAAAGACCTTGGAATAAGAGAATGGACATGCTCTAGTTGCAATACGGTTCATCATCGTGATATCAACTCAGCGAAAAACATTCTCGCGTGCGGACGTGCACGTCTAGCAGTAGGAATCACCGTCCTTTAGGGCGGTGAGGACGTCAATAAATTAAATTCTTTGTATGAAGGTAACAAAACATCTAAATTATTTGCCTCATTAATTTTTTCCTTCAACATATTCCAGGCAGAATCTTCACATGAAGCTGAAAAAATATTAATTTTTATTTGACCACACTCAAAAACATATCTTGGGGGACTCATTTTAGCTCCTATTTAAAAATATTTACTAAAAAATGATACACCAAAATTATTTAAAATCAATAAATTTTCAACGTTTAAATTTCATATGAGGTGCAATATCATTATCAAAAATTTGTGCCATCTGCTTAAACAGCAATTCCCTTTGAGTGGGGGTCATTCCAGCTTCAAGCGGATGGGTTTTTGATTCTACCTCAAGACCATAATCATGACGCCAAGTGTGACACATCGCATTGATGATTTCTTCACGGGTTTTCTTGTCTTCGTTGTTGTCCATTTTCGGCTCCTTCATTTCTGTTCATTTTAGGCCATAAATCGTTTTCAATCAAGTCAATAATCTTCTCTCTATCGTTTGGACTTAAATCTAATGGGGGAACTCTTTTAATATCACGATAGCAACACCACACAAAATAGAAAAGGTATTCAGTCGGAATTTGCTTTGCAACTTCTAGCGTCAATCTGGTCATATCCGTCTCCTTTTCCATACTTTTTTAAATATAGCTTATTCATGATGAAACTCCACATTATAAAAAAATATTTTTTTTGACAGATTAAACTAAAAGATGGATTAACCAATTTCCTTGACTTGAAAATCACGGAAATTTGGCATCTCTACACCATATTCCTCTTCTCGTTGTTGAATAGACTGCTCAAGATTTTTCCAAGCAATCTCTTCATTTTCCAAACTGAAAAAAGAAATCTTGATGTTGTTCTCTTCATTGCTGAAACAAAAACTTTTCTTCATGGCAATTCCCCCTTAAAAGTTTTCAATAGCTGACTGAATGGATAAATTATACCCCACCCAGTTATTTTTTTAAAGTACTTTCTTCAATGCTTCCAATTCTTTTTTGCTCAGCTTGCTCTTTGCCTTTTCTGCTAGCTTCTTCATTTCAGCAGCCTTTTTTTCTTTGGCAATCCGCTTACGGTCAGCTTCTTGATGCTCTTCCCACCAATTAGCCAATTCACGAGATTCTTTTTCCTTGGCATTGTAAACAATAGCATCACGAACAACATCTTCCATATTGGTCAGCATATCACAAAGGGAAACCACCATTTCATTGAGCTTACCAACATTCCCATAAATATGCTTAGAAGCTTCCATCACATCCTTTGGCACTTTTTGATTGAGATTCTTATAGACATACACCAAGTGCTGGGCAACTTCCCTAGAGCGAATTTCGTGGGTGCCGGGTTCCATATAATCACAGTTGCAAGGCATTTTATTTCTCCTTTGTTTGTTTCAGTGATTGTATTGTAGCCCACTTAGTTGGAAAAGTCAACTAAGTATCATATAAAAATAAAACCCCCTCAAGAATTCCTCAAGGGGGCTATCACTAAGCAACAAAAGGCTTTATGCTTCGTAACTACCAGTAGTTTTCAGTTGAGTTGCCATTTCTGAAACACTTGGTGCAAAGTAGTTGTTTAACAAGATTTCTTGCACAACGGTATCACTTGGAGTGGTATCAGAAATAGTAATCAGTGTCCCATTTTCCACTTCATTCACACTGAAATCAATCTGATGATTTTGTGAAGACAACAAATCATGAAAATCTAATTTATCACCCTCGTTAAAACTGATGACAGTATCTTGGTGATTTGCTACTGATTTTGCATCCCAAGAGAATGTTTCTGAACCAATAGCATTACTATCCCCCATTACATCAATATTAGAAGTCGCTGCAATTTCTACCTCAGGAGAATTAATATTGAAATTAATGGAATCATTTGTTTCCCAAGTATCTCCATAAAGTTCTCTACCATCTTCTAAAATCAATTTAACTTCACTCATTTCTAAAGTGGAAGATTCTATAGCAGTGTCTGAATCTGGGATTGTGGAAATAGTGACTTCAAATGGAAGACCATTCAAATTACCACCATCACCACCACTCAAATCAACAATCAGTTGATTACCCTCAACCCGATAGTCTACATCATAAAACTTACTGGTCACATCTAAATTAAAATCTTCATTAACAGTGGCTGTTCCGGTAATATCAAAGACAACTTCTAAATGAGCACCATTAGGAATTGGATCAGCTTGCCCTTTAATTTGCACATTAAAATCCATTTCAGAATTCTGCTTATTACCTTCAATTAAATTATAGAACTGATTTGAATCATTGCCAGATTGAGCAATAAACCAATTACCAAAACTATAATCATAGGGTTCGGCGGTAATCTCATTAATGGTTAATGTAGAATTATCATATAACTCACCATCAAAAACAGTATATGTTATTAATGGAACTGCTCCAACATATCCATGATTAGGAGTGAATGACCATTCCCCATTGGTATCAATAAAAATATTGCCTACATTTGGAATATCTACCGTATTCCCTGCTGCATGAGTTTGTCCATTAATGATAAACTCAGTGACGGTATATATTTCACCAACTTGCTTTTCAGTATTATCCAATAAGTTACCAGAAATAGTTTGATTAAATAACCCTATGACATTTTCATTGTCATCAGCCAAAGTGTTGGGTGGTGGTTCTATGGTGAACAAATCAATATCAAAAGCTTCTGCTATACCATCTTCATTTTGGGCAATGGCTTGGGCTTTGTAACTAACATCTTCTTCAAAAGTAATTAATGAAATATCTGCATACCAAGTTCCATCAGAGTTCAAAACACCAGCCAACTCATAACTTGAACCGTCATCTCCTGTTAGGGTAACAGTAATACTATCAGCATTGGTATAATTGCCGACTAACTTTTCCGCACCCGGATCAACTTCTAGATCTATACTAAGTGTAGGTAAAATTACTTCATCTACATCTTTTACAATATCACCAATGGTTAATGTCGAATTATCAGTTAAATCACCATCAAAAACATTATACTCAACTACAGGAACACTTCCTTCATAACCCTTATTAGGAGTAAAACTCCATTGACCATTTTCTTGGATGAGAATATTACCTACCCCTGCGATTTCTGCTGGTGTTCCAGTGTTGTAAGAAACTCCATTCACCGTAAATGAATTGATTATATAAGTTTCACCTTCTTGGCGTTCAGTATTATCCAACAAATTACCTGAAATCGTGGTATTAAATATACCTTCAACTTCTTCATTACCATCCACTAATGTATTGAATGGAGGGTTAGGTGGATTAGGCGGCTCTGGTGGTTGTGGTTCTTCTTGAATTACAGTTTCATCTACAACTGCTTCTTGAGCCACACCAATAACATCACCAGTAATTGTTTCTGATGTTCCAGCAGGATTGATCGGGTAATCATAACTCACTGGACTAACTTCTTCCAAAATTCTACCCAATACGACAAAACTATGTCCTTCCCCCTCACCACCACCAGCCAAACCAGCAGCAGGAGCTTCTTCTTCTAAAATCTGCTCAACATTTAATTCACTTATTACAGTTTGGCTTTTTGCATCTTGTGGTTTTTCAGCTTTTTGCTCAACTTCTTGATTTAAATTCGTCATTACGTCATTGAGTTCTTTTTCAACCACCTGCTCTGGAACCGTTTGTGTGATAGTTGCTCCAGGAAATTTAATGTCACGGGTAACATTGATTTGTGAACTTTTTATAGGATTCACCTCTTGTGCTACGAGGATATTTTTTACTTCTTGGTTTGGAGCATTGCTTACAATTTTTTCAGCCATGATAATCTCCTTCAGTAAAAAGTGCTACCATATATAGTAACCCTATTGTCATCATATAAGATTATTAAAAAATCCGCAATTGCCCAAAAGTATTAAGAACCCCCGTTTTATTTTGCCCAAACACCAAAAACAAAGCCCCAATTAAGGGGCTTTATCTTTTAAACCATAATTATTTTAAGCAGCCATGACTTTACTTGCTTCCTTCAGAAGAAGGTCTCTATAACTAACAGTAATAGACTTACTTTTCAGATTCCCATATATAAAATCAGTCTTCAATTTCAGAAAACGAATTTGCTCCTCACTCATTTTCATGGTGTTGGGACTGATATAACGAATCATATTAACACTAATCATAACTACTTTCCTTGTGAAATTCAAAAAAAGAATTGTACCATGTTTCTTTTTAAAAATTCAACAAGATTTATTCTTCTTTTGCATCTTTTCGTTCATCTTTCTTCTTAACCTTTTTTGCTTTTTTTTCTCGCTTTTCTTCCTTGCGATCTTCTTCTTTATAGCCAAAATACTTCATCACTTGCTTGAAGTTTTCCAAAAGGTGTTTATTTTCACCAGCTTCTTCATAGCGATACTTTTCTAGCTCACCCTTTTTTGAATCAGCCTCAAACCTCTTGAGGTCTTTTTCAATAAAAGACCTATGTTGCTTCAAAGTATCCAAAGTGATACAGTCAGCGGTTTCCCAATCAATTTCGATTTTCTTTTTTGCCATTATTTACTCCTATTAATTTTTCATAATCAGCCAATAACTTATTTGCCTTTGCCTCATATTTTTCAGCACTATCCAAATCCTCAAACTCTGCAAAGACAATTGGATTATCGCCATCAAAGCAAATGATACCATGATTCCAAGAATGTTTTGCAATATCTTTGAAATCTGCCTTGAAAGGGGTTTTATTTCCCCACTTGTTCCACACTTTTTTAGGCACTTCAATCCGAACAAGGTAAATTGTTTTGATTGACATTTATACACCCCACACTTAACGATTGACAATACTAGGCATTGTACCACATAATTGCCACATTGTCTTAATTTTTAGGAGAAAAAATGTTTATTTTAATCAAAGATGTTACGGGTTTCCGATGTTGCATACTACAAGGAGAAACTCATGCAACATCAAACAAAAAAGGTCGTGGCTTTTGTCGTTGAGCTTTATGAACTAGAACATTATTGGGGAACTGATAATTTCATCAAAAAGGTTTATAATTGGGACACTTACTCTTGGGAAACCATTAAAACCAGTCGTTTTTCACTCAAACCCGATTGTTTTAAACTCGCTCATAAAGAACGGTTTAATTCAGTTAGGAAATTAAATCAGGCTTTAGGTCTAAAAAACAAAAAGAGCTATTGGTTTTATAAGAGCTTGGAAGATGCCATTAAAGGGGCTTATGGTGACAGTTTTTATTCTATTAAAAATAGATGCCAAAGTGTTTTAGTGGTGAGACAACTTCACGATTTAGATAATAACTATATCTATTATCACAAGTGATTTTAAGTATAGAAAAACCCCAATTAGGGGTTTTTCTTCTATGTCAATAAATATTCAGAAACAACTTACCCTCATAGTTAAAAAATAGTGTATAATTAACCTATCTTATCACTAGGAAATATCATTATGGAATACCAAGACATCATTCTTCTTTTGGAAAAGTATCTTAAGGATAACCCAAATCCTTATTTGTATGGTTATCGTCCCGATGATAATCCAAATGCTGCTAATGAAAATAATGCCTTCTTTTCTGATAGCTGGCGAGTAGGGGGACTCACTGGCGGTAACTGCTGGGGTGGTGAAGCCGACGAACCCGTTGAAACTGAGGAAGAAGCTCCGCTCACTCTTTTGGACTCCTTCCTGGAAACCTATTTCCCAACCATCACTTTCTTGCAATATCGTAAGCTATTGGCTTTGGTTCAAAAGAAAACATTCCGCTCCTATGAATATTATGGGAACTACACTGAATATCGGATTTCTTATATCAAGTTTGATGAACTCGCTCAATGCCTTTCAGATATTGGTATAAAAGCTGTAGAGGTTTGATTGTTTGCCAAAGTTATTCTTTTAATTGGTTTGCCAGGTTCTGGAAAAACAACTTGGGGAAAAGCTTTTTTACAAGCTAATCCTCAAGTTGTTTTTGTAGATGATATGTCTATGCTTACCAATAATGCCAAAGATTATTTGGCAAAGATTAAAACGAATTCAGAAAACTCCACTCTCATCATTGCAGATGTTCATTTCTGCCAAGGCAATATTAGAAAAACCGCAGAACATACTATCAAAGAAGTTTTTCCAACTGCTTCTTTAGAGATGATCTTTTTTGAGAACAATCCAGAAAAGTGTCTCAATAACATTCAAACAAGAATGACAAAAGGGGATACCCGCTTAGTTACTGAAATGGTTCGCCAATTGAGTAAAGTATATTTCATCCCAGAAAATCAAACTTGCCTAAAAATTTATCAGTGATTTTTATTAATATTGCCACTTAAAATGGTGTAGGTAGTTGATCAAACACATTCTTAACACCAACTCTCCAACGACTACTTAAATCTTTGAAGTATTCATCATTTTCTTGATATTCATAAATAGGAGGAGCAATAAAAGAATCTGCCTCATAAGCACACATTTTGATTGGCAATCCTACTGATAAGTTGCTTCGCATCGTAGAATCAAAAGAAACCAACACACAAGTACAAGCCTTTCGTAAACTCATAGGTAATTCAATCACTCTATCTAAAATTGGCTTGCCATATTTGGTTTCTCCAATCTGAAAATAGGGAACTTGATCCCCAACTTCAATAAAATTTCCCTCAGAATAAATCATGAAAAGTCGCATAGGCTCGCCATGAAGTTGTCCCCCAACCAAGAAATTAGCATTGGTATCCACATTGTAACCTTGCAAAAAACTTACATCTTGACGTGCTTTTCGCAAAGCATTTGCAACAATCAATGCAACATCCCACATATTATCAACAGACATTATGTGTGGCTCAACCCCTCGCTTAATTGCCATCTCCAAATCATGCACAACTGACTGAGTTACACCCAAATGTCCTGACCAAACCAAGTTGATAAAACGCTCTCCTGGATTGCAAAAATTTGCCATTTTTCCAAAAGAAGAAACATTATCAATACCTGCATTTGTTCTGCCATCACATGCAAATACGAGACCATCATTTATTTTTACAGATACACAATATGTCATTTAAAATCCTTATTTTTTATCCGTCTAAAAGATATAAGACAATAAGCAAAAAGACAATAGAAAACCTTAAAAAAATTCATCAGTGATTTGATTCACAAAAAAACAACATTTTTAGGATTAAAAAACATGTACCCAAAAAGAAACTTAATTTTCTTGATTTGTTAGGGTTTTCCCTTATAATTGTTTTTAGCAATTAGAAGGACCCATTATGCTTAAAATTTTAAAATCTATTTATTCTTATTTTTCTAAAAAATCTGAAAAAGAATTTATTGATGCCCAAACACTTAGAATGATTCAAATTGAATACAAAAAAGATTGGGAATATGTGTATTATATGTATACTCAAGGCAAAAAACCATTTGTAGATTAAACCTTATTTTTTCTTCTCATATTTGATTTCACTTTTTAATTTTATATAATTATTAAAACGAGTAATTAAATATGAAAAATACTGCCTTCCTAAATGAACAAGCGACTCCTAAAGAACCCGAGAACTCTATGCTTTTAAATGTGGTAGAAAAGGTTGCTAATGTGGCAAGTTGGATTCCACACCCAATTACTAAAGGGGTTGGTATTGCTGCTACTTTAGGTATTGCTGCTTATAAAGCAAACAGAGATAGCGATAAAGGTAAACAAATTACAGATAAATATAGCTTTTTTAAAGAATTGGCTGGCACCGCTGTTGATGTTGTGGCTTCTAAAATTCCAGGGGGTGGTTATGTTGCCAAAGCAGGCGGAGCTTTATTTAAAGCTGGTGTTGATCATAAATTGGAAAAAGTTGCACAAGCAGAATACTCTGATGCTGATATTGACCCACCTAATAAACCTTATAAGAGCAATATCTCAAAAGCATGGGATATGGCGGCGGCAATGCGTAATAAAGCTTACCCACCTAAAGTTGAAGTTGCAGCCAACAGTAAACCCACTATGTCGGGTTAATTCCAAAAAGGGCAACAGTGGAACTCGTTTGTAGAAAATATTCGAATCTCAAAAATATTATTAAAAGTCTAGAAGAGTCTCAAGGAGATGTTATTCTAGACTTAGTTTATGCCACTGAAATTGGATTTGTAGAAAATCACAACAAAAGAGATTTTTATCATTCACACTTATTTTGCTATCACTATTGTATTGATAAATATCAAAATGATGTCAATGTTAGCTTTATGATTTTAGATGCTAACCAACAAACAGGACAATACTGTTTTTGGGATTATAAAAGTGATTTTTATAAAGAAAATGCTAAAACAAAAAAATTACAAATTGAAAATGCTTTAATTTCAGTGCCTTTTGAAAAAGTATCCTATGGTCAAGATAAATTTTTATTTGAAATCGTAGAAGAAATTAAAAAAGATATGTGGGATAACCACAATAATACTTTAGCCCTATTTAAAGAAAAAAATATCAGTTACGATGAGTCAATGGACTTATTTTCACAAGAATTAAAATCCTATATAGATATTTCTTATGATGACTTATTTAAACTAGAATTAGCTCAGAAAATTAAACAATATGAAGCTCAAGTTTTAGGGCAAAAATTAGAAGAAAAACCTATCGCTAGAAAAACTGTAAAAATTTAAAGAAGTATCTTTCTCTTTATAAAAAAATTAATATATTAACAATAAAAAACCTTCCATCTGGAAGGTTTTCTCTATTCTCATTTCTAGTCTGATTACTTCGCCAAACCATACATGTTAAGTCGTTCACAAAGTGCATACTCATATTGTGTGAAGTTAAGAATGACCAAATCCTTCTCCAAAGACTTGACGGTAAGCATTCTCCTAATAGGGTCAAAATAATGTTCCACACGATTACGAATGGCAGCGGCGGTATCGTAAATGCGAGGAGGAAGAATCATACCCACATAAGTCAATGCACCATTCAGAGAAACTTCGTCTTCATGGAATTTCACAAAAGGATAAGGGTTATGGTCATTGGACAAGAACTCAAAGAGATCTTGAAGATCTGCTGAATTACCACCATTGAGCAGAACCATTGTCTTATGGTTCATTGCCCAATCATTGAAAATATTTTTCTGTGCATCAGAATCATAATGTGCTTGCAGCATGTTGTATTTCACGTGAAGATCAACCGCAGCATGACCTGCTTGTAGACCTTGCTGAAGGGAAGAAAGGTAATAATTGCCAAAGCCGTAAAATCGCATGGAGTTTATCTTTTTAAAATTTAACAAGGTGCCAATTATAGCATAATTTACTAATAAAATGCTAATATTTTTTGCTTTTATATTTTTTTAATTGATTCTATTAAACCTTCTTTTTTTGATAAGTTTTTATCTAATTCCCAAATTAAGAAATTTGTCACTATTGGTCTACAGATAGAACCTTCATTAAGTTTTTCTAAAAAATCATTTAATGAAAATTCTTTAGAGTCAGAACCCCATTGCCAAGTTATTCCATTTTTACTATCTATTTCTCCATCTGTTATCCTTATCTTTATGGCATAAGTAAAATACTCATTTGGGTTGTGAACTTTCATATTATTTTGTGTTAAGTGGAATGATAAATCATCTGGAAAATAATATGAGTCACGAATGAATTTGTCATTTGTAGTATATTGATGTTTAGCGATGCTTCCTAGATAATCTTTAAATCTGTCAAAATTAATAGTTTTCATATTATTTTCATTAAATTTTATTTTTAGTCTTTTTATTTTTTTCCTTATTCTTTGGTAAATGCTCATCTAATTTTATTTTTAATAAGCATTTATTTAATAAGGCATGGACTTGAGGAACTTGTTCACTTTCAAACACTGAAAAGTCTGAATAATTTTTAATGGGATATTCAACAAAATTTTTCCCAAAATCTGTTTTTAGAAACTCTCTAGCAACTTTAAATTTCTTGGATAGTTTTTTCGTGAATTTTTGAATTGGGTGATCTGAAAAGATTGGACCCCCCATTAAATCCACATAGCAAATTGACTTTTGTTCAAAGATGAGTTTAAAAAAACTCACCACATCATCATCACTCTGCAATATTTCCTTATATCTATCTGCTGAATCTATCATTGAATAAAGCTCATATTTAAGTGGATCTTTATTGTTCGCCAGCAATTCAACCCATTCATTAAAATTGCTGATATTATAAACTTTGACCAAAGTATGGGGATGATTTTTTAAGACAGCTTCACAAATCTCTGGATCGTATTGGAGCTTTTCTGGAAGTTTTGCGTAATACATATAACCATTGAGCATCTCAAATAATCGCATTACAGCCTTTTTATTATCAAAAGCCTCTTCATTAAAAAATGGACGAATATAGTCGCTAGGGAAATGACCAGCCTCTAGGAGCATTTGGGATATTTTTAAATTCTTAGGAAATATTTTGAGTAAATGTTGATTAAGTTGCCCATCACTTAGTATTTTATCTAGGTTATCATCTTTTTTAAGGATGTTTTCAAAAGCACAAATAATGGCTTCATCCTTATAATCTATCATTTTAAAGATATTTAAATCTTCTTTAAACTTGGGGTGGTATTTTAAAATTGCATCTGTCACAACGCATACACAACCAAATTTTAGAATATGTTTAGCATATTCTTCATTCTTTAAATGTTTTTTAATATTAGGAATTTCTAGACAATAATCTCTTTGCAAGATGTATCTTGAAAAGAGATAAGCCAAAACATCTATATCACTCACGACCTCATTAAGATAATCATATTTAGAGCTATCTATATCTTTCAGGTTATACATCACATCAAAAGCCAACATAATATTAATTTTATAAGGCTCCACCTCTTTACTGGTTTTGTTTAACCAGTTGTTTGGATCTAATAAGGGATGCTTTTTTGAATTCATGATGTTAATTGAAATATTAATAGCGCAAATTATATATTTATATTAAAAAACAATAAAGAATTATTTTTAACAAAATTAATCTTGTTAAAAAGCACATTAGACCATATAATCCAAAAATTCAAACTTAGAGGAGAAGAATATGGCATATAACGATGGTGGATTTAAGATGACAATTAGAGAAAAAACCTCTAAGGAAGAAATCTTAAATCAGTTAGCAATGACCCTAACTTATTTAGAAACAACTCACGGCATTGAAGAGTTTTCAAACATTAATATTTATCTACAAATATATAAAAATGATGAAAGGCAAATGTTAATTGACCCCAATAATCCATCTAAACAATCTGGAGGATTTTCATTAAAACCAGAAACTGAACACAAGACTTTTGAAACCTTAGCTGATGGTTCAAAAAAAATCACCTATAAAAAAGATGTTGATTTTAAACGAATTCAAGAAACAATAGAACAACTTATTAAACAACCAGCACTAAGTAAATATAAGCCTATTTCTATTAAAAAAGTTGAAGAAGCTAGAAACCAACATGAGTCTTATTTAAAAGAACAAAGAAAAAAAGCAGAAGAAGAACATGCTCAAGCAATGGCTGAAAGAAGAAAATTAGAACAAGAAGAAAAAGATTTATTAAATTCGTTTAGGCAAATGATTGCTGATAAATTTAATTGTGATATTCGTGATTTATCTGTTTATACTATTAGTATGAATTTTGTTACAGATAAAAATACCTTGAAAAAATACTTGGGTTCTATTGAAACACCAAAAGAGGAAAAGATTTTCAGAGTCACATACAGAGATCAAACTACTAAAAAAGCCGCCTATTCAGAAGTTTATGACTTACAAAAAAATTTGTTAAATACAATTGATATTAATTGATTATTGAAAATAAACATACATATATGAAAGCAATGATTTTAGCAGCAGGAAAAGGGGAAAGAATGAGACCCCTAACAGACCATACCCCAAAGCCTTTACTGAAAGTTGGAGGTAAACCATTAATTCATTGGCACATCAACAAACTAGCTAAAGCTGGATTTAAGGAAGTGGTTATCAACAGTGCTTACCTTGGAGAGCAAATCGTAGATAATTTGGGAGATGGTTCACAATTTGGTATCAAAATTCATCATTCCTCAGAAAGCATTGGAGCATTAGAAACTGCTGGTGGAATTAGACAAGCACTGGACTTCTTGGGAAAAGACCCTTTTCTTTTAATCAATGGAGATGTTTGGACGGATTGGGATTTTACCAATGCCTATGACTATAAAGATATTAATAATGGTTGCCACTTAATTTTGGTCGATAATCCAGCACATAATGAGAATGGTGATTTTGAGTTATTAAATGGTTTGGTTTGGTTGCCCCAAGAGACAAGTAAGACAGTGACTTACTCTGGCATTGGTATTTATTCCACAAATGTGTTTAAAGAGATTAAGCAAGGAGATTATGCTAAACTCAAACCATTATTGAAAAAGCATATCTCTATAGGGTTAGTAACTGGAGAAAAACATCAAGGAATGTGGGTTGATGTGGGAACACCAAAAAGATTAAAAGAGTTGGATGATATTTTAATTTCTTATTTAGAAATTAAAGAAACTCTTTAACGAATTTTAGGACGTGGGCGATTTTCTATAATGCCATCAAGTTTTGTGAAACCTATGGAAGCAACAGTATGGAACTGCCCATTTTCATCTTTAAACACATCCCCCACTTTGGAGCTTCTAGATTCATCTACGAAAGCTTGAACCTCTTTGTTTTTCACCCAAGAGTCTTCAATACTGTTTGTCTTTTCCCAAGCTTCACTCAAAGAATTCGTATCAACTTTGGCAACTAGTACATAGCCACCCTCATTAAATAAAGAAGTTACTGCTTTGGCGTGGTCTTCTTTAAATCCCATTTGGGCTTCCATGTAACGTTTATCAACTTGTTCCCAACTTGTAAAAACTTCTGGAACAAATGCCTTATCATTCAAATGGTAAACTTCAATCATTTTTTCTCCTATTTCTTCAATTATACCTTAATAAATAACAACATCAATATATTAAGAACCAAAAAAATCCATTAATAAATTAAACAACTTCAAAAACAATAACTTTTTCAAATATGAATGAACAGAGATTAATAAATTGACAGCATAATATTAAATGTTAAATTTATTATCAAAAGAAAAATATTATGATGAAAAAATATCAATTATTTTATTAATTGGATTGTCCCTGATACTTGGGGTATCTTTTTTAATAATAAAACTTCAAATTTTTAGTGTAAGTTATATTCTTGGTATTAGTTCGGGAATTTATGCCGCATTGGGATTTAAAAAATCAAATTTAGAAAGCAATCTTACACGGGGTTAACTGAACCAATCATTTTTTTCATATTTGCTTCTCTGCTCTTAACTCTATCAACTTTATTAGTGCCAAGTTAGCCCAACCAACTTTTCAGTATAATTTTTAATCCATATATAATTATATCTCACATCATAACTGGTTGCATATTCATTTACTTATTATTCGTTCACTCATCATTCAATCCCTAAGTGTCTCTGTATCAAAAACGACACCAACTCGTTCTTGCATATTCTCAATGAGCTTAACAGCACCGAAAGGAGCATCATCCCAAATAGACTTGGCACAAGCACGAACAATTAGTTCGGAAAACTTTTCTGCATAAACACGAGTAAATCCTGTTCCATTAGGACATTGTTCTTTAGCATACTCATAGGCTTGCTGTTCAAAATCTTTAATTCGTTCGTTCATTGTTAACCCCCAAAAGTGTTTTTAACTGCTTTTTCGGCTATTTCTTCAAACGTAAATCCCTGTAGCGATTGACAACATTCTTGCACAATCAGAGCAACAAATTCTTCTAAGGCACGTTCTCTAAAACCAAGGCTATTATCTGCACCCGATCCAATCGGAAATGCCCCAGATTTTTCAGCAAGTTCAATAATTTGTTGGTTCATTTTCTTCTCTCATTGAGTTATCGAATAAATCAATTCTATCAGAAAAGACATTTTTGTACAATAAATTAAGTCCATGATAGAAATCAAATTTATTCTCCTTCTCTATTTTGACTTTTATTTGAAATTAAATAAATAATGATTAACTAATTTAATTGGAAACACTATGACAGAACCTAATAAAAAACTAAAACCCGTAGAAATATTTATTGTTTTTGTAATTGGTATTCTTATCTTATCCACAATTTCTAAAATATTATCAGATTATCCTTTTTTAGTTGTATCAAAAGAAAATTTAACCTATTCCGAATATGTAGGTTATGCTGCTCTTTCTGAAAATTTAAATTCAACAAAACAATATGGCAGGATAGAATTTAAATATGATAATAATCAAAAAACTGGATATATTGTTTGTTCTGACACAAATTCTTCTGATGCCTCTTATACTAATTGTCCAGTCGTTAATGAATTAAGAGAACTAAAAAAGAAAGACCCAAAAAAGTTTTGGTATCCAGTCAAAATAGAAAGTGCTTTGATTGAGATTCCAATTATTGGCTTGATTATGCCTAAATACATGCTCACTAAAAAAGTTGAAATTTTAGATGAAAAATAATCATTTCACTGACGAACTAATTTAAAAACGATTATTTTAACTAGCTAATCACGACGATTCAATAATGTACTAATTCTAGCAATCTCTTTTTCAGCATCTTCTAGTTTAATATTTAACCGAACAATTTCTTTGCTAGAACTTTCTAATTTAATCAATAGCTCAACTTCGCCATTTTCCAGTTTTTTAATGTCAAGTTTTAATCTTGCCACCTCATCATCCGCATCCTTTAAGGTGAGCATTAGCGATTTATTTTCTCGAAGCAATTCATAATCAAATGTATCCATTTTAACACCTCTTTTGGTAAAATTTTCTAAAAAAATTTAAAACACAATCAAGCTGATACAACTCAAACAACTTCTTTTCATCTATGTATTTAAAATACATTAGATTTACATCCTCAAGTTTTATTTCTTCGTTTTAGAAACAACTGATTCTATATATGTGACCTATTATACATTAAATTCCACTAAAAGATACAATTTTAAAAAATTTAAAAGATTCTTTGCTAATATTAGCATAGTATAGTGCAGATTGCCCCCCATTTAATTGGCAATCTTTTTTATTCTTCAAATTGACCATCACTTAAAAAGACATGGCTTCCACCACTTCCAAAAGTGTCAAAGACTCTCTTCGCTGCTTTTTGTGCTTCATTTTCACATAGAATCGGATAAGAAGAATAAGCAGGTATAGAAATCAAATGATTATAGATAGTGTCTTCTAAATCTAATAAGGAAATATCTTCTTCATTAGCCACCAATTCATCTCTCATCTTATAGCCAAAATCTTTTGCTTCCATATATATCATTTCAGCTTGAACTTTATAAAAGGTTGGTTTTTGCATGATACACCTCGATATTTTTAATTAGCATAGGATAATTCATTATTGATGATCTCGCAACTCCTTTATTTTTGATTGTATTCAGAAACTAACTAGGTTATAATGGTCACATTGTTTACCAACCACTGATAAGGTGTTAAATATGAAAAAATCAATTCTAACGATTAAAGACCCAAATGTTTCTTCCGTCAAAGTTGCTCATTGGCTTTCCCATCACTCAAAAATTAACACCCACTCTGAATTAAGTCTTAAGGAATGGGTTGCTATGGCTAAAAAAGCCGTTGATGGTGAGACACTCAAGTTTGAAGAACTGATCAGTGATAATGAATTCTTCAATGTTCAAATTGTTGAAGAACTAAGTGAAGATGAGATGGCAGATAAATCTTGGCGACTTGAACAACAAAAATACTGGGAACTCCTAGAAGAAGGGAAAAATGGCAATGCTCAAGCAGCGATTGAGTTTTGCAAGGCGGTTGCTGAACATAAAGTTAGCTTTGGGGCTTATGCCTAGTTAAATTTTCTTTGATTTAACTTCTTGTAGCTGTTCTTTTTTGGGAAGTTCATATTCTTAAGTCTATATTAGTTTTTAGACTCATTTTTCTATAAAAAATTTAATTTCTTTTTTGAATTAACATCATAATATGCTTATATTGTTAGGGTTTACTTTTGTAGGTTATTTCACTCCAATTCAAGAATTACTAGATTAATTAAAGTGAAGGAAAAAACTACCTTCTTGGTTCCAATTGGTTATTGAAATTGTTGTTTAAAAAGTGATTTCAGCAGTCACACCATTCTAGTCATTATTGTTTAAGGTATATTTTACCCCTACCGTGCGTAAAGCACCGTCCTTCAGGTCGGTGATATAAGCACGCCAAACCGCAACCGTAGTGTAGGTTTGCTGTTGACATAAATTGATAATTTTTATATTATATTTTGATGAAAAA
>JACCDQ010632310.1_pt1 | contig 16416 bp, 15 predicted proteins | sample 7446031 | NCBI WGS metagenome assembly JACCDQ01 (sample SAMN15323442, study PRJNA562643) | freshwater metagenome | isolation source: river surface water | place: USA:Blue River Watershed | collected 2017-08-17
AGGTGCACGCGGGAGTCACGCCTTACGAGCTGCTGGACAAGATGGTGCGCGGCGACCAGGTGCTGGAGCAGCTGCGCGTCATCGAGGGCTGGAACTGGCGCCAGGTGCGGGCCGCGCTGGCGGCCGCGCCGGCGCTCAAGTCCAGGACGGCTGCGATGAGCGACGCCGAGGTCATGGCGGCGCTGGGCGAGCCCGGCGTCGCGCCGGAGGGGCGTTTCTTCCCCGATACCTATGCCTACAGTCGTGGCGTCAGCGATCTCACCGTGCTCAAGCGTGCCCGCGAGGCGATGAAGAAGCGCCTGGCAGCCGCCTGGCGTCAGCGCGCGGCGGACCTGCCGCTGAAATCGGCCGAGGAGGCGCTCGTGCTGGCCTCCATCGTCGAGAAGGAGACCGGCTCGCCGGCCGACCGCAGCCGCGTCGCGGCCGTGTTCGTGAACCGGCTGCGCCTGGGCATGCCGCTGCAGACCGACCCGACGGTGATCTATGGCCTGGGCGACGGCTTCGACGGCAACCTGCGCAAGCGCGACCTGCAGGCCGACACGCCGTTCAACACCTACACGCGGGGCGGCCTGCCGCCCACGCCGATCGCGATGCCGGGCGCGGCGTCGCTGCAGGCGGCGCTGAACCCGGCGCCCGTCAAGGCGCTGTACTTCGTTGCACGTGGCGACGGCAGCAGCGAGTTCAGCGACGACCTCGCCGCGCACAATCGCGCGGTCAACAAATACATCCGCGGCAAGTGACGGGACGATTCATCAGCTTCGAGGGCATCGACGGTGCCGGCAAGTCCACCCACATCCAGGCGGTGGCCGACTGGTTTCGCGCGCGCGGTGCCGACGTGCAGCTCAGCCGCGAGCCCGGCGGCACGCCGCTGGCGGAGGCGCTGCGCGACCTCGTGCTCCGCGAGGCCATGGGCTCGCTCACCGAGGTGTTGCTGATGTTCGCTGGGCGGCGTGACCACGTCGAGACCGTCATCAAGCCCGCGCTGGGCGCCGGCAAGACGCTGCTGTGCGACCGTTTCACCGACGCCAGCTTCGCCTACCAGGGCGGCGGCCGGGGCCTGCCGCTGGCGGTGCTCGACACGCTGGCCGACTGGGTGGAGGAAGGCACGGAGCCGGAGCTGACGCTGTGGTTCGACCTGCCGGCCGAACAGGCGGCGGCCCGTCGCGCCAGTGCTCGCGAGGCTGACCGCATCGAGCAACTGGACCTGGACTTCTTCGAGCGCGTGCGCGCGGCCTACGCGGCGCGCGCCGCCCAGGCGCCCGGGCGCATCGTGCGCATCGACGCCAGCGGCACGGTGGCCGAGGTGGGCGCCGCCGTGCTGAACGTGCTGCAAGCGCGGTACCCGGCATGCTGAACGCCGATCTGCCCTGGCTGAACGGGCCGCTGGCCGACGCGCTCACGCGTGCGCGCTCCCATGCCCTGCTGGTGCAGGGGCCGGCGGGCGTGGGCCAGCTGGAGCTGGCGGTCAAGCTCGCGCAGAGCTGGCTGTGCGAAACCGCGGCCCCCGGCCAGCCGGCCTGCGACCACTGCGCCAGCTGCAAACTGTTCGCCAGCGGAACGCACCCCGACTTCCAGCTGCTGCTGCCCGAGGCGCTGGAAGCGCCCGCGCGCGAGTCGCTCGGGCTGCCGTTCGAGGAGCCGGACGCCAAGGCTGGCAAGGCCAAGCCCAGCAAGGAAATCAAGGTCGAGGCGGTGCGCAGCCTGCTGGCCTTCGCGCAGGCCACGTCGGCGCGCGGCAGGGCCAAGGTCGTCGTCATCTTTCCGGCCGAGGCGCTGAACGGCGTCGCGGCCAACGCGCTGCTGAAGACGCTGGAGGAACCGTCGGGGCTGCTGCGCTTCGTGCTGGCCAGCCATGACAGCGCAGGCCTGCTGCCCACCATCCGCAGCCGCTGCCAGCCGCTGCCGCTGGCGCTGCCCGAGCGCAGTGCCGCGCTGGCCTGGCTGGCGGCACGGGGTGTGGAGGGCGCCGAGGGCTTGCTCGCCGCCACCGGCGGGCGGCCGCAGCAGGCGCTGGAATGGTTCCAGGCCGGGCTGACGGACGCGGCCTGGCAGGCCTTGCCCAAGCGCATCGCGCGCGGGGAGACGCAGTCGCTGGCCGACCTCGCGCCGCCGCGGGCCATCGACGCGCTGCAGCGGCTCTGCCATGACCTGGTGCGCCGCAGCCACGGCCAGCCGGGGCAGTTCTTCGCGGCGGCGTCGCTGCCGTCGCCGAAGAAGGCGGCCCCGCTGCTGGCCTGGGAGGCCGAATTGCGGCGCGCGGCCCGGCACGCCGATCACCCCTTGAACGCCAGCTTGTGGATCGAGGCGTTGGTGGCGCAAGCCCAGGCGGCGGTCACGGCATCGATTCGCTCGGCCTGAAAGCGGTCGCTGAGGCCGTGGTCGCCGCGCGTTTCCAGGCTCTTACACTCGCGCCATGAGCGACGCGACCCCCAAGCAATCCCAGCCCAGCCAATTCGGCGGCGCCCAGTCGCCGGCCACCCCCAGCCAGGGGGCGACGTCTGGCTCGCGGCCGAGCGTCATTCAGCTGGTCTTCCGTGAGAAGTCGGCCCTGTACGCGGCCTACATCCCGGCCTTCACCGAGGGCGGCTTGTTCGTGCCGACCACGCGGGACTACCGGCTGGGCGAGGACATCTATCTGCTGCTGGCGCTGCCCGAAGACACCCAGCGCTACCCCGTGGCCGGCAAGGTGGCCTGGCTGACGCCCGCCAATGCATCCGGCGGTCGCACGCAGGGCGTCGGCGTGCGTTTCCCGGGTGACGACAAGACGCGGGTCATCCGCGTGCGCATCGAAGAGATCCTGGGCACGCTGGTGTCGTCCAGCAAGCCCACGCAGACGCTCTGATGTTCGTCGACTCGCATTGCCACCTCAGCTTCCCCGGGCTGAGGGAGAACCTGCCGTCCATCCTCGCCGACATGCGCCAGGCGCAGGTCGAGCAGGCCATCTGCATCTGCACGCAGATGGAGGAGTTCGAGGACGTTCACGCGCTGGCCATGGCCCACGAGCAGCTGTGGTCGACCGTCGGCGTCCACCCGGACACCGAGGACATGCGTGAACCCGATGTGGACGAGCTGGTGCGGCTGGCCGCCCGGCCGCGCGTGGTGGCCATCGGCGAGACGGGGCTGGACTACTACCGCCTGAACGGCCGCAGCGTGGCCGACATGGAATGGCAGCGCGAGCGCTTTCGCACCCACATCCGCGCCGCCCGGCAGGCGGGCAAGCCGCTGGTCATCCACACCCGCTCGAGTGCCGCCGACACACTGCGTGTGCTCGACGAAGAGGGCGCCGAACAGGCCGGCGGCGTGTTCCACTGCTTCACCGAGTCGGCCGAGGTGGCTCTGGCCGCCATCGAGCGCGGCTACCACATCTCGTTCTCGGGCATCGTCAGTTTCAAGAACGCCCAGGACCTGCGCGACCTGCTGAAGCTGCTGCCGCTGGATCGCCTGCTCATCGAGACGGACAGCCCCTACCTGGCGCCGGTGCCGTTTCGCGGCAAGACCAACACGCCCGCCTATGTGCCGCATGTGGCCAAGGCGGTGGCCGAGGCCGTTGGCCTGCCGGTGCCCGAGCTGGCCGCGCTGACCGCCGCCAACACACGGCGGCTGTTCCGCTTGCCGGAACTCGCATGAGACGCTGGGCTGCCCTGCTGATGGCGGCCGCGTTCGCGCTGCCGGCCGTCGCCACGCCGGTTGATGACCTCGTGATGGCCGCGGAGATGAACGACCCGCGCGTCGTCAAGGTGCTGCTGGCCAAGGGTGTGGACCCCAATCTCGCGGATTCACGTGGGCGCACGGCGCTGTTCACGGCGGTGCGCGAGGGCTCGACCCATGCGCTGGAGAGCCTGCTGCTGGCGCCGCAGCTCGACGTGAACACCGCCAACGCCAGCGGCGAGACGCCATTGATGCTCGCGGCGCTGCGGGGCTCGCTGCCGGCCGTGCAGGCGCTGGTCAAGCGCGGCGCGGCCATCAACCGCAAGGGTTGGACGCCGCTGCACTATGCGTGCAGCGGCCCCGACAACGGCGTGGCGGCCTACCTGATCGAAGCCGGCGCCGCGCTGGACGCGCGCTCCGACAACGGCACGACGCCGCTCATGATGGCGGCGCGCTATGGCAACAGCAGCCTGGTGCCGCTGTTGCTGAAGGCGGGCGCGGAGCCCCGTGCGGCCAACGAGCAGGAACTGACGGCCGCGGACTTCGCCCAACGCGGCGGCCGCGACCGGGTGGCGGCAGAGCTGCGCGCCGCCATGGCGCAGCGCCCGAGCGCCGGCCGCCAGCCATAGGGCGCGGCGGCCGGGCGTGTAAGGCAAAGTCTTACAGCCCCTACCGCGCTGGGCCGACTTCTAGGGAGCGGGGCCACTGCCTACAGTGGACACATCGACAAACCCCGAGGCTCACCATGCTGTCCACCACCCCGAATCTGGCTGACCCCTTCGCGATGCTGATCTCGCCCGACGAGGTGATGCACGCCATCGAGTGCTCGGACCGCCTGGCGCGGCTGCAGCGCCGCGTCTACCGCCCGCTGGACCGGCCGTGGATTCCGCTGCGCGGCTCGGCCTCGGCCGATTTCGACAGCGAGATCGACGCCGAGCCCGAGCTGGACATCCCCGACCTCTCCAACGACGCGCTTTGACGCAAGACGCCCGCTGCGGCGGGCGCGTTTGTCGACGGGGCTGGGCGCTCGTTCCGCGCTGGTCCGTTTGATCGCCTGAACCTGGTCGGCAGCAAGATGCATGTCGGCAGGGCTCGGGTTGTCGGGTCAACCTACGTCGCCGGAAGCGCAAGGCGTCGATGCCGCTCGCGTTTCGATGCGTGGTGAGCGGGCAACTGCCGGATCTAGGTTGAAATACGCGGCCGGCCGTTTGGGGCCGCGTCGCCACGTCACCCATGCCCCCTCCAATCCCGACACCAGCCCCCACCCCCGCCTCGACCGAACCATCCGCCGTACTGGCGCTCAAGATCCTGGCCGGCACGGCGCTGCTGGGCTTGCTGTACGTGGCCCGTGATGTACTCGTGCCGGTGGTGCTGGCGCTGATGCTGGGCTTCGCACTGGCGCCGGTGGTGCGGCGCATCCGCCGGCTGGGCCTGGGGCAGACGGCGGCGGCGCTGGCGGCGTTGTCGCTCAGCGGTGCGGTCGTGTTCGGCGTCGGCTGCGCCGTGTTTTCCCAGGTGGGCGCGCTGGCGGGCAGCCTGCCCAGCTACGAAGCGAATGTGCGGGCCAAGGCAGCCGCGGTGCGGGCCCTGACGATCGACCGCATCGCCGAGGCCAAGGACAGGGCCGGACGCCTGATCGGCGAAGCCGCGCCCGCGCCGCTTCGTGAAGACCTGCTTCCGGTGGCGCCCGTCGCCCCGCATGCCCCGGTGGCCGCGCCTGCTGCGGCGGCGACGGACGACGCCGCCAGCCTGGTGGCCAAGGCCCTCGGCGCGGTCTGGGGCCCCTTGGGCATGCTGGGTGTCGTGGTGCTGGTGCTGATCTTCGTGCTGCTGGAGCAGGACTCGCTGCGCGACCGGCTGATCCGCCTGGTCGGTGGGCAAGACCTGCGCGGCGCCACCAATGCGATCAACGATGCCGGCGAGCGGCTGTCGCGCTACTTCGTCTCGCAGTTCGCGGTGAACCTGGGCGTGGCGGTGGTGATCGGCATCGCGCTGGCCCTGCTGGGGCTGCCGCAGGCCGCCGTCTGGGCCTTGCTGGCGGGTCTGCTGCGCTTCATTCCCTACGTGGGTTTTCCGGCGGCGGCCGTCTGTGCCGCAGGCTTCGCCGCGGCGGTGGACCCGGGCTGGCATCTGGCCTACATGGCCTTGCTGGTCTTCGTCGTCGTCGAGCTGCTGGTGGCCAACGTCGTGGAGCCGCAGCTCTACGGCCACACGACCGGGCTGTCGCCGTTCTCTGTCGTCGTCTCGGCGGTGGCCTGGGGCGCGCTATGGGGGCCGGTGGGGCTGCTGCTGTCCACGCCGCTGACGCTGTGCCTGGTGGTGGCGGGGCGCCATGTGCCCGCGCTGGCCTTCTTCGACATCCTGTTCGGCGATGCGCCGGCGCTGACCTTGTCGCAGCGCTTCTACCAGCGCTGCCTCAGCGGCGACGCGGTGGAGATCCTGGCCGAGGCACGCAGCTATATGCGGCGACGTTCGCTGGCGTCCTACTGCGACAAGATCGTGATGCCGGCGCTGGAGTTGGCGCGCGGCGATGTCGAGCGTCAGCTCATCAGCGCCGAGCAGCAGCGTGTGGCCCAGCAGGTGGTCGTCCAGGTGTTCGCGGATCTCGCGCACGAAAGCCGGCCGGCCCGGCGTCATCGCGGATCGGTGCTGGACGGCGGCAGCCTCGGCCTGACGCTGCGGGATGCCCGCATGCAGACGGCCGGCCGCTGGCAGGGCGCACTCAACGTGGCGCCGGGCTCGGTCACGCTGTGTCTGAGCACGTTGGGTGCCGGTTCGCAACTGGTTGCCGAACTGCTGGCCCGGGCGCTGCGCGCCGATGGCGTGGATGCGCGCCATGTGACGCTGGGCGAGCTGGCGGAGCCGCCGGAAGGCGCGCGCGCCGATGTGGTGGGCACGATGATTCTCGTGACGGCCGGAGAACCCGCCACGGTCGAGGAGTCGGAGCGGGTCACCGAGGTGCTGAACCGGCTGGATGCGGCGCATCTGCTGCTGATGATCCATGCCTTCGACGGCACGATGCCGGTCGACCGCCTGGACGCCGGCCGGGTGCACCGTACCGTCTATTCGTTCGAGGAAGCGTTGGCGCTGGTGAAGGGCGCCGGCTTCCCGTCTTGAAGCAGGGCGGGGGCGGCGCGGCGGCCCCAGCATGAAAAACGCCGCCCGGGGGCGGCGTTGTCCGTGGCGGTCGAGACCGGCTTAGACGCGCTTGCGGTACTCGTGCGTGCGCGTGTCGATTTCGATCTTGTCGCCGTTTTCGACGAACAGCGGCACGGCGATTTCGAAGCCGGTGCCCTTCAGGCGTGCAGGCTTCATGACCTTGCCCGACGTGTCGCCCTTGACGGCCGGTTCCGTCTCGATTTCGCGCACGACGCTGGTGGGCAGTTCGATGGAGATGGCCTTGCCGTCGTAGAAGGTCACTTCCGCAGCCATGCTGTCTTCCAGGTAGGACAGCGCGTCACCCATGTTCTCGGCTTCGACTTCGTACTGGTTGTACTCGGTGTCCATGAACACATACATCGGGTCGGCGAAGTAGCTGTACGTGCACTCCTTCTTGTCGAGGATGATCTGCTCCATCTTGTCGTCGGCCTTGAACACGAGTTCAGCACCGGCGCCGTTGAGCAGGTTCTTCATCTTGATGCGCACGGTGGCGGCGCCACGGCCACCACGGCTGTATTCGGTCTTCAGGACGACCATCGGGTCCTTGCCCTGCATGATCACGTTGCCGGCGCGGATTTCTTGAGCGAGTTTCATGGTGCGATATCTCGAGTTGGGGGCCGAAGGCGGGCTTCGGCTGTTGGCGCACCAGCCCCCAGAAATGTCCGGTGTGGCGCGGCAAAGCCGGGCATTCTAGCGGCAAGCCCCCAGGAAGCCTTGCAATTGCGTCACCAGGTCGGGCTGGGCGGTGAGCTGGCTGCGCCAGCGTGGTGCGTGCGCGGCGGCTTCGTCCAGGCCCGTGAGGGCCGGCGGCATCGGGGCCAGGCCGTTCCAGCCGCGCCACAGCGTGCGCCAGTCCGGCGGCAGCGCTGCCCGCACCATGAAGGCTTCGAGCTTGGCGTGATGTGCGTCGTCGTGCTGCGGATAGATCTGCCAGACGAACGGCTTGCCCGCCCACTGCGCGCGCACGAAGGAATCCTCGCCACGCACGAAGTTCAGGTCGCAGGCCCACAGCAGCCGGTCGTAGTCGTCCTGCGGCAGATAGGGCAGGGCGATCGTGCGCAGGTTGGGGCCGCTCGTGGCCTGCGGCTGTAGCGGCCCCGGGCAGGCCAGCAGCAGCGTCGGCTGGCTCGACAAGGCCTGCAGCAGCGCGGGCAGGGCCGGGTTCGCATAGGCGAACAGGCTGACGACGCGCTCGCCCGGGCGCGGTGCCCAGCCGTGCTGCGCCAGCCAGGCTGCGCCGTCGAACGAGGCCTGCTGCGCGGCCAGCCCGGCTTCGCGCAGCAGGCCGCCGGTAGGCGGCGTGAAGCCCGGATAGAAGAAGTGCTTGGTCAGCCCCCGGCCGGGGCCGCTGAACTGCGGTGACGCCAGGCCGTGGCTGCGCTCGACATAGTCTTCGGCGCTGAGGTATTCGAGGTTGATCCACTGCGGCGCGGGCCGGCGGGCGGCCATGCGGGCGACGAAGGTGTTGGGCAGGTCGCAGCCGAAGGCCTCGATGACGACATCGCCCGGCACCACGTCGACATCGCCTGCGGGCCAGGGGCGCAACTCGATGCCTGCGGGGCGCTGCGGCGCCATCCATGCCAGCGCGCTGGCGTCGTCCACCCAGAGCCGCGCCTGCTCACCGCGCCGGGCCAGGTCACGCGCGAGCCGCCAGCACACGCCGAGGTCGCCATGGTTGTCGATGACGCGGCAGAAGATGTCCCAAAGTCGCGGAGAGCTCATCGCCGGCATTGTCCCAGGCCAAAATCCCGGCAATGTCCAGCACGACCCCTCGCAGCGCCGACGCCGGCGCGCAGTTCCTGGCCGAACGCGCCGCCATCGAAGCCGCCGAGCGGCAGAGCGCCATCGAGTTGGAGGCCGCCGCCCGCGAGCAGCGGGAGCGCCTGGTGGCCGAAGTCAATGCACTGCCCGCGCTGCCGGGGGTCTATCGCTATTTCGATGCCAAGGACGACGTGCTCTACGTCGGCAAGGCCAAGGACCTGAAGCGGCGCGTCAGCAGCTACTTCCAGAAGAACCATGGCGGCAGCCGCATCGGCATGATGGTGGCGCGCATCGCCCGCATGGAGACCACCGTCGTGCGCACGGAGGCCGAGGCGCTGCTGCTCGAGAACAACCTCATCAAGACCCTGAACCCGCGGTTCAACATCCTGTTCCGCGACGACAAGAGCTACCCCTATCTGAAGATCACGTCGCACGCCTACCCGCGCATGACCTACTACCGTGGTGCGGTGGACAAGCGGCACCAGTATTTCGGGCCGTTTCCCAGCGCCTGGGCGGTGAAGGAATCCATCCAGCTGATGCAGAAGGTGTTCCGCCTGCGCACCTGCGAGGACAGCGTCTTCAACAACCGCAGCCGGCCCTGCCTGCTGCACCAGATCAAGCGCTGCTCCGGCCCCTGCGTGCCGGCCGGCCAGACGGGCGAATACGCGCGCGACGTGCACAGTGCCGAGGCGTTTCTGCGCGGCGAGACCGACGAGGTCATGGCGTCGCTGCAGCTGCAGATGGGCGCTTACGCCGAGCGCTTCGAGTACGAGCTCGCGGCCGAGGTGCGCAACCAGATCCAGGCGTTGTCGAAGGTGCTGCAGCAGCAGGTGGTGGAGGAGAGCAGCGCCACCGGCCGTGACCGCGATGTGGACATCCTGGCCGTGAAGGTGCAGGGCGGCAAGGCCTGCGTGAACCTGGCCATGGTGCGCGGCGGGCGCCACCTGGGCGACCGCGCGTTCTTTCCGAAGCATGTGGACGATGCCACCGCCGTGCGGCTGGACGACGAGGATGCCCTGTCCCCGGAGCGCCAGGTGCTGGAGGCCTTCATGGCGCAGCACTACCTGGCGGCACCGGTGCCGGGTCTCATCGTCGTCAGCGAAGCGGTCGATGCCGGGCTGGCCGAGGCGCTGGGCGCCCAGGGCGGCAGCCGCGTGACCGTGCAGGCCCAGCCGCGCGGCCAGCGCCGCATCTGGCTGGAGATGTGCGTCAAGGGCGGCGAGCTGGCCCTGGCGCGGCTGCTCGCAGAAGAGGGCTCGCAGCAGGCGCGCACGCGGGCGCTGATCGAGGCGCTGGACCTCTCGGTCACGGAGATCGACAAGTTCCGCATCGAGTGCTTCGACATCAGCCACACGGCGGGCGAGGCCACCATGGCGAGCTGCGTGGTGTTCGAAGGCCACCAGATGCAGAGCAGCCAGTACCGCCGCTACAACATCGAGGGCATCACGGGCGGTGACGACTACGCCGCCATGCGCCAGGTGTTGACGCGCCGCTACAGCAAGATGGCCGAGGCGGCCCAGCTCGGTACCGGGCGGCTGCCGGACCTGGTGCTGGTGGACGGCGGCCGGGGCCAGGTCAGCATGGCACGCGAGGTGTTCGTGGAGCTGGGGCTGGACCTGGGCCTCATCGCCGGCGTCGAGAAGGGCGAGGGGCGCAAGGTCGGCCTGGAGGAACTGGTGTTCGCCGATGGCCGCGAGAAGGTCTACCTCGGCCGGGACTCGGCGGCGCTGATGTTGATTGCGCAGATCCGCGACGAGGCGCACCGTTTTGCGATCACCGGCATGCGGGCCAAGCGCGCCGCCACGCGCACCGGCGGCTCGCGGCTGGAGGATGTGCCGGGCGTCGGCCCCAAGAAGCGCGCGCAGCTGCTGCAACGTTTTGGCGGCGTGCGTGGCGTGGCCGGAGCCAGCGTCGACGAGCTGGCCAGCGTGAAGGGCGTGTCCCGCGAATTGGCCGAAGAGATCTATCGCGCGCTGCACTGAGCCGCAGCTTCAAGGAGACGTCATGCCCGTGATCGCCCCCGTCAAACGCGCGTTGCGCTGGTTGCTTGGCCCGCTGCTTGCCGGCTGCACCGCCGCACCCCGGGCGCCCGCGCCTGTGCCCGTGACGGCACCGTCAGCAGCGCCGCCTGCTGTGGCCGCCGCGCCTGCCGTCACGCCTGCGGCGCCGCTGTCGCGCGCTGCGCCCAGCCTGACGCCGCCCCGCGCCGTGCGCACGCAGGACGAGCTGCGCCGCCAGGCTGCCGAGCGTCTCGTGCTGGCCAACCCGGATCGCACCTTCACGACCACCGCGCCCACGCATCTGCTGACCGTCATCGTGCTCGAAGTCGAGGTCCGGGCCGATGGCAGCGTGCGCCGCATCAACGTCATCCGCAAGCCGCGTTATGCGCCGGAGACGCTGCAGATGGCGATCGACGCCGTGCATCGCGCGGCGCCGTTCGGCGATGTGCGGCGCATGCCGGAACCCTGGAAGTTCACCGAAACCTTCCTGTTCGAGGAAGACCGCCGCTTCAAGCCCCTCACGCTGAATTGAGACCCGCGCACCACGCCGGGGTGGCGCAGTGCTTGGGGAGGCCTGCGCCTTGGGCACAATGGCCCATATGTTCCTGACTCTGCCGACTCTGCTGACCTGGGCCCGCATCGTGGCCATCCCGCTCATCGTCGGGGTGTTCTACCTGGACCTCTCACCAGCACACCAGAACCTGTTTGCCACCGGCCTGTTCATCGTCGTCGCGCTGACCGACTGGCTGGATGGCTACCTGGCTCGCAAGCTCAACCAGACCTCGTCGTTCGGCGCCTTCCTCGATCCGGTGGCCGACAAGCTGATGGTGTGCTCCGCGCTGCTGGTGCTGCTCAAGCTGCAGCGCGTGGATGCCTTCGTCGCGCTGGTCATCATTGGCCGCGAGATCACGATCTCCGCGCTGCGCGAATGGATGGCGCAGATTGGTGCGTCGCGCAGCGTGGCCGTGCACATGGTCGGCAAGCTCAAGACGACCGCACAGATGGTGGCCATTCCCTTCCTGCTCTATCACGGCCATCTTTTTGGCGTCATCGACACGCAGGTCTGGGGCACATGGCTCATCTACGCAGCGGTCGTGTTGACCATCTGGTCGATGGTCTACTACCTGCGCAAGGCCGCGCCGGAGATCCGAGCCAAGGCCCGCTGACCGGCTGCGCGTGGGCCGAGTTGTATCGGGACTTTTCCTGGCCTTCCCGGCGTCTGGCGCCCGTCTAGAATCCGCTTCCCCGCGAGAGCCTGGGCGGTCGAATCTGCGGCCAGTTCGGGCTTCCGGCAGTACGCGGGTGGCCAGTCGCTAGCAGTCCTGCCTGCCGTCCGAGAAGGCAGGGCCCAACCGCTGAATCCAACCTGGGGGCACGAGTGAACAAATCAGAATTGATCGAGCACATCGCCAAGCAGGCCGACATCTCCAAGGCCGCTGCAGGCCGTGCGCTCGAAGCCGTGATCGGCGGCGTCAAGATGACGTTGAAGAAGAATGGCACCGTATCGCTGGTAGGCTTCGGCACCTTCAGCATCACGAAGCGGGCGGCTCGCACCGGTCGCAACCCGCGGACCAATGAAGCCATCAAGATCAAATCAGCCAAGGTGCCCAAGTTCAAGCCCGGCAAGGCTTTGAAGGACGCCGTGAACTGATAATGCGGGTTCAGGCGCCATGTGCGCACCCCGGTTTACCGGGCGCTTAGCTCAGTTGGTAGAGCACCTCCCTTACACGGAGATTGTCGGCGGTTCGAGCCCGTCAGCGCCCACCATAGAATCCGTTTCCCCTCGAAGGCGAACCTCGGTTCGCCTTCGTCGCGTTCCGACCTGCATTTCATGCGTGCCTTGAACGGCCGCTCAAGACCCCTCGAGGCTTTCCGAGATGTTCGAATTTGTCCGCGCCCACACGCGCCTGTTCCAGTTCATCCTGTTGCTGCTGATCCTGCCGTCCTTTGCCTTCGTTGGCATGCAGGGCTACACCAGCATGATGGGCGGCGCCAATGCCAGCGTGGCCAGCGTCGATGGCCGCAAGATCACGCAGGGTGAATGGGAGGTGGCGCAGCGTGAGCAGAACGATCGCATCCGCCGCCAGAACCCCAACATCGACGCCAAACTGCTGGACACCCCCGAGGCCAAGCATCAGGCCCTCGAAAGCCTGGTCACGGAGCGCACCTTGAAGGCGGCCGCCGAGCACCAGCACCTCACGCCGACCGTTGAAGAAACCAAGGCGCGCTTCTGGGCTGACCCGCAGTTCGCCTTCCTGCGCAACGCGGATGGCGCCACGATCAACGCCGGTCTGCTCGCCGCCCAAGGCATGACGCCGTCGGGTTTCCTCGAGCGTCTGCGCCAGGACTATGCGCTGCGTCAGGTCACCGCGCCCGTCGAGGCTTCTGCGGTGGCTGGTAACGCCAATGCCAAGCTGGCGTTCGACTCGCTGCTGCAGCAGCGCGAAGTGCAGACGCAGCGTTTCGAGGTCAAGGACTTCGCCGCCAAGATCAGCCCGAGCGATGCCGATCTCGACGCGTTCTACAAGGACCCGGTCAACGCCGCCAAGTTCCAGCTGCCCGAGACGGCACAGATCCAGTACGTCGTGCTCGACCTCGAGGCGCTGAAGAAGGACGTCAGCTTCACGGAAGACGACCTGCGCAAGTACTACGCGGAAAACGCTTCGCGCTACGGCGTGCCCGAAGAGCGTCGTGCCAGCCACATCCTCGTCAAGGTCGAGCGCAGCGCGCCGGCCGATGAGCGTGCCAAGGCCAAGGCCAAGGCCGAGGAGCTGCTGGCCCAGGTCCGCAAGAACCCCGCCTCTTTCGCCGAGATCGCCAAGAAGAATTCGCAGGACGAAGGCTCGGCCGTGAACGGCGGCGACCTGGACTTCTTCGGCCGTGGCGCGATGGTCAAGGAGTTCGATGCCGCCGTCTACGCGATGAAGCAGGGCGAGATCAGCAACCTGGTCGAGACCGACTTTGGTTACCACATCATCCAACTGACCGGAACCCGCGGCGGCGAGAAGAAACCCTTCGAGGCGGTGCGTGCGGAAGTGGAATCCGAAGTGCGCAAGCAACTCGCCCAGCGCCGCTACTCCGAAGCAGCCGAGCAGTTCGGCAATCTGGTCTACGAGCAGTCCGACAGCCTCCAGCCGGCGGCTGACAAGCTCAAGCTGCAGATCCAGACCGCGACCGTCACGCGCAAGCCCGCGCCGGGTGCGGCCGGCCCGCTGGCATCGACCAAGCTGCTGGACGCCGTGTTTGGCAACGAGGCGCTGCACAACAAGCGCAACACCGAGTCGGTCGAAACCGGCCCGAGCCAACTCGTTTCCGCTCACGTCACGCAATACAACGCGGCCCGTATCCCGCCGCTGGCTGACGTGAAGGACAAGGTGCGCGCCCAGCTCATCAACAAGCTCGCGAGCGCCGAAGCCCGCAAGGCCGGCGAAGCGCGCCTGGCAGCCATGAAGGCAACGCCGACGGACATGGCAGGCCTGGATGCTGCGGTCACCATCTCGCGTGCCAAGCCGGCCAACTTCACCCGCGCTCAACTCGAGGCCGTGCTGGGTGCGGAAGCCGCCAAGCTGCCGACGGTGATCGGCGTGCCCGCTGATGACGGCAGTTACGTGGTCGTGCGCATCAACCAGCTGCAGCCGCGTGATCCCGCCATCGTCGACGACAAGCGCGCCACTCAGCAGTACGCCAGCGCTTGGGCGCGCGCCGAAGGCCAGGCCTACCTGGCTGCGCTCAAGTCGCAGTACAAGGCAGCAATTAAAATTGCATCTTCTGCTTCGGCGCCCACAGCGCCCTAATTTTTAGGCTATACTTTATGGCTCAGCGGTGGTTGTAGCTCAGTTGGTAGAGTCCAGGATTGTGATTCCTGTTGTCGTGGGTTCGAGTCCCATCAGCCACCCCAAGTAATACAAAATCCCCTATGAAGACGATGTCTCATAGGGGATTTTTCTTTGGCGCATAGACGCTCAACCCAGTGTCACCCCAGTGCCCGGTCCAGATGGGTGTAGCCGCCGTCAACGAACAGCCATTGCCCCGTGGTGTGACTGGCCCGTGGTGACAGCACGAAAGCTACCGTGTCAGCGATTTCGTCGGCCATGGTCAGTCGCTGGCCCAGCGGGATGTGGCGGGCGATGCCTTCGAGCTGGGCCTCGGGGTCGGGGAATCCATCCAGCCACTGACGGTACAGCGGCGTCATCACTTCCGCAGGCACGACGGCGTTGACGCGGATGCCGTCGGCACTCAAGGCGGCGGCCCACTCGCGTGTCAGCGACAGCAGCGCGCCCTTGGCGGCCGTGTAGCCGCTGGTGCCGCCCTGGCCGGTCACGGCCGTTTTGGAAGAGATGTTGACGATGCAGCCCTGCGTGGCCTTCAAGGCCGGCACGCACAGGTGTGCCAGCAGATAGGCGTGTACGAGGTTGCGTTCCAGCGAGGCGCGGAAGGCGTCCGGGCCGGCGTCTAGCCCCACGCCGTCGTTGACGCCGGCGTTGTTGACCAGGCCGTGCAGCGCGCCGAACTCGGCAAGCACGGTGTCGACGGCCGTGCGCACGGTGGCTTCGTCCTCCAGTTCCAGTTCGACATGGCGGGCCGCGTGCTCGGCCGTTGCACAGCGGCCGAGGCTGACGGGCAGGGCGCCCTCCCGCTTCAGCGCCGCGCAGATGGCTGCGCCGATGCCGGCACCGCCGCCGGTGACGAGGATGACTTTGCCCTGCAGCCCGAGGTCCATGTCAGCCTCGAAATCTGTACTGCGCCAGCGACGCGGCCTTCATCTCGATGGAGAAGCCCGGCATGGTCGGCGGCATGTAGGCCGCGCCCTTCACCACGCAAGGGTCGACGAAGTGCTCGTGCAGATGGTCCACGTACTCCACGACGCGGCCTTCGCGCGTGCCGGCGATGCAGAGGTAGTCGATCATGGCCAGGTGCTGCACGTATTCGCACAGGCCCACGCCGCCGGCGTGCGGGCACACGGGCAGGCCCAGCTTGGCGGCCATCAGCAGCACGGCCAGGATCTCGTTGACGCCGCCGAGCCGGCAGCTGTCGATCTGCACCACGTCGATGGCGCCGCGCATCATGAACTGCTTGAACAGGATGCGGTTCTGGCACATCTCGCCGGTGGCCACCTGCATGGGCGCGATGGCCTGACGGATGGCGCGGTGGCCTTCGACGTCGTCGGGGCTGGTGGGCTCCTCGATGAACCAGGGCTTGGCGAAGGCCAGGTCCTGCAGCCAGGCTATGGCGACGGGAACGTCCCAGACCTGGTTGGCGTCGATCATCAGGTGCCGGTCCGGCCCCAGCACCTCGCGGGCGATGCGCAGCCGGCGGATGTCGTCGGCACGGTCACGGCCGACCTTGAGCTTCACATGGTTGAAGCCGGCGTCCACGGCCTGCTGGCAGAGCCGGCGCAGCTTGTCGTCGGGGTAGCCCAGCCAGCCGGCCGACGTGGTGTAGCAGGGGTAGCCCTCGCGCTGAAGCGTGGCCAATCGCTCGGCCTTGCCCTCTGCGGCGCGGGTCAGCAGGGCCAGCGCTTCATCGGGTGTGATGCAGTCGGTGATGTAGCGGAAGTCGATGCAGCGCACCAGCTCCGCGGGGCTCATGTCGGCGACGAGCCGCCACACCGGCTTGCCTTCGGCCTTGGCCCACAGGTCCCACACCGCGTTGACGACGGCGCCGGTGGCCAGGTGGATGGCGCCCTTGTCCGGGCCGATCCAGCGCAGTTGGCTGTCCGACGTGACCTGGCGCCAGAAGCGGCCCATGTCGGCCGCGATCCAGCTCAGCTCCAGCCCGACGACGAGGTGACGCATCGCCTCGATGGCGGCGCAGCAGATGTCGTTGCCGCGGCCGATGGTGAAGGTCA
>JACCDQ011516331.1_pt1 | contig 16416 bp, 27 predicted proteins | sample 7446031 | NCBI WGS metagenome assembly JACCDQ01 (sample SAMN15323442, study PRJNA562643) | freshwater metagenome | isolation source: river surface water | place: USA:Blue River Watershed | collected 2017-08-17
TCCAAAAGCAGATAGCAATGAAAATATCGTTGCTTATCAAAGATTTGGATATCGATAACCAGGGGAACATAGTCAACAACATTAAGAATGTGAAGATTATGGGGAAGATAAAAGCGGAAGTAACTGCGATTGTCTTAAACCCTGATATGAAAGGTAACACTGGCGAGTTCTTGGCGAAGTTTAACGATGTTAGTAAGTTACAAAACGAGTATTTCAAGTCCATTAACAAGTCATTCAAGCCTTCGGAGATATTGGATGAGATACGTAAGCAGTCCATTACCAGTACTGCTGAAAGTTTAAGTGAAATGGGGTTAAACGCTAACGTTATTCAACCTATTGTCGATATGTTACAACAGAACATAACAACAGGTGGAAGTTGGCAGGAGTTAAACAAGATGTTACAGGATAGTATCTTGTCAAATGAGAAAGGATTAGGGACTTTGGAGAGATATACTACCACCCTAACAAATGATAGTCTTAATCAGTTCTCCGCTCAGTATACACAATTGATTGCGAGCAGTCTAAACTATAAGTGGTTTATATACACTGGTGGTCTTATCCGTACTTCAAGAGCGTTTTGTGAGGCGTTGAAATCAAAGAAATACGTTCATATAAGCGAGTTACCACAAATAGTAGTAGGTAACTTCGATGAATTTGAGAAAGAGGGGAATATGAACCCGAAAACAGGGTTACCGAAGGGAATGATTGACGGAACAAACGCTAAAAACTTCTATGTATATAGAGGGGGATACAATTGCGGACACCAATTAACACCAACTGATGAGGTAAATATCCCCCAAAATCTTAGGGAGCAGTTCAAGTTTAAGTAGGTATCTTACCAGCGTTCTTGTTATACCACTTGATAGCGTTCTTCTTGTTTAAGGCGGTTACATATAACCAACCTTCTTCGATGTTTAGTTTGTAGTTGCCTAGATCATTGCGACCAATCATATTGACATCCATCTCCGTTAAGTCACTACCATCGAATCTCATCTTGAATAGTTTGTGACCTTTTTTAATAACGTAAGATGCTTTGATTTTATCGTCAATTACTTCACTCCTGGGGATGACAATACGGTTATGTACGTGGTTATCATTTTGCAGCATTGATACCGCAACTTGTGAGAATATGCGGGATAGTAGGGATGGTTTCTTTTCCATTATGTGTTTGTTTCGTCTATTAGTGAAAGTCTAAATAATTTTGTTGCTTCTTCTATTGCACGTTCTTTGGTTGAAAATACCCAAGGCACTTCTTCAACACCTCTAACTCCTATAATATGTCTCCAAGCATACCCACGTAATCCAGCATAACGTGCTTCAACAATATATCCTTTTTGATAAGGCGAAACCCTTACAAGAGGAAAGTTTATAAGATGAGACATAAGTTAGTTTTTATTTGATTCTCGAATCAGTTTATAAATGGTTGCCTCTAAACCGAAGTTGGCACCTATTTTTTTCTTCATTTCGGCCTGTTTATCCACGAGCAAGTTATAGATATCCTGAGGGACATTTTTAAGGGTTAAACTTATCTTCAATGGTTGGTCGTCAATGGATTTTTTATCGTTATTTGCCATATTTCTGCATTTATTGGAACAATACTTTTTGTCTCTCCTACCACCCATTTCTGAGTGGCAGAATTGACATTTACGAGGACTAGAATGGTGAATCATCATTAGCCGTTTCTTGTTGTTTTGGCTTTGGTTCGTAGGTACTTAGTTGAACGTACTCCTTCCCTGATTTACCACGTTTGATATCTACATTCACCCATCCATTCTTGGAACGTGCTTTTAAGAAGTTAATAGCATCTTCTACCTTGAAGGACATTTGACCGATAACATAATCGGGAGCGTTAGGATTACGTTTGAAGGACATACCATCCGCGAAAATTGGGTCTGGTCTTTGGTTTAATTCTACTGACATTTTATTTGGGGTTTAATTTTGTAGTTTTTTGGATAAACATCTTGTATCCTGTAAAGTCTTGGATGGATAGGATATCTTCTTCTCTTGACTTGGTGTAGTTAAATCCTTCCTCCATCACAGCATAACGGTTGTTTCTAAACACAATCTTACAATCTACCCATATACCCTTATTCTCGTGTACGTTATCAGGTAACCATATTTCAAGGACATCACCCACGTGAATAGGTTTTCCGTCACTATCAGTATATCCGGTATAGTGTCCTTCCTTTGTCATCATATCGATGGACTTCTTCAAGTACAACGCCTTATCCAGTGTCTCCTCATAAGCGTGGTTCAACCATTCAACCAAGGATAAATCTTGTCTATCCATCGTTGTATTGTACTTCTCAAATCCTCTCTTTTCTCTACGTACCATATCCTCGATTACCTTTTCAAGGATATCACTTGGTAATTCAAGTCTTTTCGGGGGTGCTATCTTCTTTGCCATTGTTACTTAGTTGATTTTACTAGTTTAGGTGTATTGTGGTCGTCACTTGGAATAAATCCCGTACCTCTGCTACCGAGTTTATACATATAGTCAACCTCTACCTTGGCAGAATTGACAATCACCTGTGCTACCTCAGCAACGGTCTTCGCTCGGTCTAGATCTAGCGGTTCCTTTTCGTCTAGCAATCCCTCTATTGTGGCAAATAGATGGTTTCTTAAATCTTCGATTTTGTTTTTCATTGTTGGTTTTATTTTTTGTTATCAATGTTTCTTTTCAACTTGTTTACCAATCGAATGGTTTGTTTCAACTCAACTGGGAATCGGTGAATGGTATTCATTTTCATATTATCGGACCGAGTAGCAAGATATAAGTTATCAAGGTCGAAGTTCCGTTTGTTCCCATCCTTAAACTTTATCATCTCCCCCTTCTTCAACGGAGGATTATGTTCTTCCCAAATAAGAATGTGTTTTCCCCTCCATTTGTGGTTCATATACTTTACTTGGATATAACCATCCTTACATACACGTTCGCTCCCTATTGGGTTTGTATTGTGGGGTAAATGACCTTCTCCGAACATAGTTTGTTTACACTTGTTGTAAACTTCCATATCCATCTTCTTCCCCTTGTTAGCGGGTTCGTGTCCTTTTGGAAATCGGTGTCTTTTACCTTCTGTTTGTAATCGTTCAGCCTGTCGTTGTAATTCTTGTCTCTGCCACTCTTCACTCTTCTTTACCCCTCGTGAATTTGCTAAATTATAAATGGTGCTAACACTGCACTTGAATTTGTCAGCGATATCCTGAGCGAAGTTGTTGGGGTATAATCGTAAAACCTCCTTTTGTTGTTTAGCAGTTAGTACTGTTCTCATTGTGGTATCTTTGGTTGCTTTGGTGGTACAAATATACAAACATTCTTAGGAATACCAAATACCTAATTTATTTTTACGTCATAAAACGAGACTATGTCTAATCAATACTTCGCAGTATCACCGAATGGTACTGAATACCAAATGAGCCGAATGATAGCCGAAAATCACAAAATGTTGATGATCCAGGCAGGAGAGAGAGGATGGATGTACGGGACAAGAGAGGAGATAAACCAAATGAAAGGTATATCATCCAATCAAGTCAATAAAAATGTAGAATTGGCGAGTAAGGATATGCGTATCCTAGAACTCGAAAGACAATTAGCGGAAATGAAGGCTAGTGCTGTTGCAGAAGAGGAGAAGTTTGTGCCCGAGACCGAAACGCCAATGAATGCCAATGTGATAATTGGTTTTATCAAGTCAGCAATCACCATTGAAGAAGTTAATCGTTATACTCATAACGAAAAGCGTCCTTCCGTATTAAAAGCGGCAGCAAAGAGAGTTGCTGAGTTAGGTAACTAGTCACCAAATACAAACCATATATGGCTAAAATCAAAGTAGGAGATTTCGTAAAGAAACTTGCTGACAAGGTTGGAAACATCGACCAAAATAGTCAGGAGTTTATCGATATCCTAAGTTCATCCGTTGAAATGGATGACACTATCGTTAATCACATCCTTGAAAACACTCTAACGATGTCGACTGCTAGTCAGCATCCATCAGTACGTAATAAGATACGTGCGGAAGTGTTTAACGGAATTGATAAGAACATCGAAAACCAACTAAATGCTTGGGAAGTAGGTGACGATGCAAAGACACAAGTATTATCTGAACCTGACACCTTCAAGAGATTGAAGTTGATGGAGGCGAAGATTAAAGAACATATTGACGGGGTTAAAGGTACCGGAAAGACAAAGAGTGATGCAGAAGAGGCATTGAAAGCACAGGTTGCTAAATTGACTACTGATTACAAGTCTTTACAGGATAACTTTACCAACGAAAAACAATCTCTTCTCAACCAACACCAGGAGCAAATGATTAACTTCCAACTACAAAATATGTTGGGTGTTAAAAATTACGCTCTTCCTAAGGAGATGGCACCTGAGATGAAGACATCTATTGCAATGCAAGCACTACAAGCAAAAATGGGTGCTGATGGATTGGTAATCAAGAATGAAGGGGGTAAGTTAAACCTATTCACGAAAGATGGTACCGTTGCATTAGATAAACAAAATAGTCAAATCCTGATTGATAAATACGTGGATGAAGTACTCGTCCAAAACAAGTTGGTAGACCTATCGGGTAGTGGGGCACAAAATAATCCTGCTCCTACTGCTCCTGGTACTATCACTCCTCCGAATGCTCCAAATGGTAGTGCCAATTTTCAGGCTGCTATGATGGCGGACATTAAAGCACAATTTGGGAACTAAAAATCCCACCCATTAACTTAAAACTAAAACATTACTAAAATGGCAAATGGTTTTTCATTGGGTATGCTCCAAATGATGTCCGAAGTGACGAAAGGTGCTACCCCTGCGTACAAATTAGACCCTTACGGGTTCTTGTCTTCTCTTTATACAGCACACACACCAGGTGCGATAAAGAACGATTCTTATGACGGTCACTTCAAGACTGTTAAGGTTAAGAAAAAACAGCGTTTGACTGTTTCCGACACTTCAACTACTGCTTCTTGTGCTATTGGTGCTCCAATCGCTTACACAGAAGATACGGTTAGTGTTGCTAACTATCGTCAGGTGGCTTTCCACATTGCTGATGAAACTATCGCGGCTTTCGATTCTTATGCTTCTCAACAAGCGATTGTGAGTGGTATGAATCCAAATCCTATCACTGGTTTGATGTTTGAATTTATGGATGACCTTCGTGTTGCTGCTAACGCGGTATTACAAGGTGTAAACCAAGATTTGATTACATTGGCTGTTGCTAACGTAGGTGTTAACGTTGTTACAGGTGCTTCTACCTCTACTGCGTTAAACATTACAAACGATGCGACTAAGAATTACTTGTCTGCTGGTATCACTAAGTTGATGGCTGACTACAAGCAAAATCGTATGTCAGGTCGTCCTATCATCGTTGGTGCTGGTTTGATGTATAACTGGTTCTTACAAGCGGCTGCTTCAACTGGTTCTGCTTTCACAGGATTGGATACACGTGTTCAGGCTGCGGGTATGGATTTCTTCTTGGACTACAACGTAGATTCTGCTGTTGCTGGTACAAGTAACGATATCTTGGTTTACGAGCCAAACGCGGTACAAATCGTTGAGTATATGAAGTACCAAGGTTTCAAAGCGGGTGCTAAACCTGGTGGTTCTCAATTCGGTACATTAACTTTACCAATTATGAACGCTGATGGTACATTGGTTCCTGTTAAGTTTGACTACCAATTACGTTACAACGATTGCGATGTAACTGAGGGTGGTACTACTTACGCAAAGGGTTACAATATGATTTTGAGTAAGAACTTTGGATTGTATACAATCCCTACTACTGCTTACCAAGCAGGTGACGTTCTTGCTGGTAACCGTGGTTCGTTGTTATACAATGTAACTAATAACGCTTCTTAATAGTTGTTCGTTGGTTATATATGATAAGAGGGGGTTGGTTTATATCAATCCCCTTTTTATCTTTACATAATAAAATATCAAAACTATGTCTTGTTTCACAGGTTTTATTGGAGTTAGAGGATGCTCCGGTGTAGATAGCGAAAGCGGTCTTTTCATCAATAACCTCCCAGGAGTAACACTCCAATCGCTTGATATGGTTGCCAATAGCGAACAAGCGACCTTTGTAAATTTGTTTCGAGACATAGAACTACGAGCGGGGATGAAGTTGGAGAATGATATAGTAACCTATCTTAAAAAGCGTTACAAACTAAAAAACATTACGCAGTCGGTTAATTTCGGTAAGCGTATCGATTCACAAGTAACACCTACCCCTATCACTGATGAATGGAGAGGTTTTTCCGTTGATCTAGGTTGGGTACCTAATGGTAGTCAGGTGAGTGAATCTCAATTACAAGTAATAAACGTACAATCGTTGTCACTATACGTAGATAGTGTTCCACCTAGTCCTGTACAGATGTATATTGTCGATAAAGAGACGGGAGAATATCTTTGGTCTTATAGTTTTATGCCAGCAGGTTCAGGATGGCACGATATACCGGTAAACGAGCAGTTTTCTACAACGGCGTTAATGTGTATGTATAACGCTAAGGACTTAGATACGGCAAGTTTAACCATCCCTATGTCAGCATATGGTTTGTGTCAATCTTGTGTGAGTTACCTATATGGACCGAATTGTAAAGCACAATTGTACGGATACCGTTCTATTGGTACCAATCCAATGGTTTATGAAAATGGTAGCGATTCTTTCGGTTTAACAGGTACCTTTAACATAGGATGCACGTATAATAACCTAATTTGTGACAACAAAATGAACTTTGCCTCTACACTTCTCTATGCTATGGGTATAGAATTGATGTTAGAGACATTATACAGCGAGAGATTGAACGAGTTCACAACTATTAAAGCACAAGATGCTGAGGCGTTAAAGGGGATATTTCAAGCCGAATATGAGAGCAGACTAGCAAATGCGTTAGATGGTATTGAGATTTCAACCCGTAACTGTTGTATCGAGTGTAATGCACCTTATCAAATCCGTGAAAGTAAATTATAATGGCTAAAAACGTAACTACCAACTTAGATAAAGTACTAACCGAGTTAGAGGGGGTTCTTGACTCCAAGTTGAAACAAATAGTTACGTTACAAGTTGCTACTGGTATGTTAGCACCAGTCTTAGAAAGGATACACGTAGAAGGTAAGGATTCAAGTAATAGTGATATTGGTACCTATAATAACACTTACCTTAAAGAAAGGATGAAGTATTACAATAGGACAGCAGATAAGAAAATTGTATTATCTTTGACTAAACAGATGGAGTTGGATTTCAGCGTTCAAGCAGTGGGTGATGATAGTTATGGATTAGGGTATAAGAACGAATTCAACTTGCAGAAAGCGGAGTGGAATAATAACCGGTGGGGTAAAGAGATATTTGCTCTCACAAAAGAAGAAGAAGAAAAAGCGGTAGCAATCGCTAAAAAAGCGTTTTTAGATGCCTTTACTTAGTACCATCGTAGAACAAATCAATACACAATTGATTCTTCCTAAATTCACTGATGAAAAGTTTCAAGGAAGTAAATTGAGTGGGATTGCTATCCCTTACACTAAGTTGATAAAGGATAGACCTATTACAGCACCAGCAGTTAGAAAGTTTGGTACCAAGGATCTAGAAGCAGTTGGTTACGATGATAAATTCCCGATGACAATCTACCACAAGTTAATAGGTAACTCCTATTCAACGAGTGAGGTAGATAACTACGGGAATGACTATACAATGATAAAACAAGTTACCCAAATGCAGTTGGTCGTTTGGGCGAATTATTCTCGTATTGGTTTTTTAACCGAACACGAACTAGAATCAACTATATCGGGAGCATTATTTGGTGAATTGGACCTAAAACCATTCATCGATATATTCATTGCTCCAACTACCACTAATTTTGACAAATCAGGATTATTCAGTCAGGAATACAAGGGGGTTGAGAACTTATTGTCGAACGAGCATCTCTATTTTGGTATAAACTATACCATCGAGAGTTATTTCGATAAGAGTTGTTTCAGTCTCTGCGACTGCACCACGGTGTAGTAACAACAAGTAAATTAAACGACATTAAAAACAATTTTTCATTATGTCTTACGGCACTACTTATGGAACAAGTTGTTTGTCTTTAAGTGCTTTTCAGTGTGAGCCTTGTGCTCCTGTTGAACACGGTCGTATCCGTGGGGTTGCACTTATTCACAAAACATTTGCTTTCACTGACCCAACAGACCCATCAGAGTGGACCACTGGTATCTCTGCGGGCAAAATCTTTGTTATTCCTAAAACCAACGGTCAATTCGATGGAGGTACTGAAACCTACGGAGAAGGATATGGTAATGATGACAAAGAATACGAAACAAGCGAGTTTAAGGGTATGTTTGTTGATTTCAACTATGAAGCCAACGCTGCTGCTTACAACAAAGCACGTAAAACTGCATATAAGGACTACAAAATAGCATTCTGTTCTGAGTCTTTCGTTCACATTTCCGAAGGTATGGTTACAATCCAACCTAAGGCGGTTGTTGCGAATGACAAGAAGAAGCGTGTTGTTTGGGAGGTGGCTTTCTCGTTTATGCAAGAAGACCATCCTGTTCCTTACTTGAAGCCTGACGGAATCTTCGTTTGCGACTAATAACATTAGGGGAGTGCCGTAACATTCCCCTTTTATATTTGTTACAATATGAATGCAGACTTCCGTAGTTGGATATCCGTTCACTTCGAGCAAGCACTAGGTTTTGTAGGTGGTTTTTCATATGCTTTCATCAATATCCATCTATCCTTACAGGTTAGAGAATATGTGGTTAAAATCATCGCCGCCTTATTTGTTGGTTTTATGACCGCAGTAGGTGGGTGGTTATTCCGAGTACTTGTAAAAACATTGACTCCAAAACATAAATCACAATTAAATTATCAAAGCGATGAAAAGCACAAACGAACTCTCTTTGAAGGAGAGACTAAAAACAAAAAGTCCTAAGTTGTTCGAGAAAATCACCAAAATCGGTTTAACAATCGGTGCAATTGGTGGAGCATTAGTGGCACTTCCTGCTAGTGGTATTGCATTACCAGCGGGATTAGTTACAATCGGAGGTTATATGATAGCAACCGGTGCTGTTACATCTGCGGTCTCTAAGTTAACTGTTGATCCAGCAGAACTTGAAGAGCAGAAATAAGTATTGGGTGCGTGGGGGATTTCTCGTTGATAACGGCACGAATAAACCCACTGCACCTTTATTTTTATTAAATTTGTCCTATGAGTACGCAAAAGGTCTATCCTGTTTATAGTTTTCAATACATCCAAAATAAGTTGGTTGAATTGTCTCGTCAGAAGTTGAATACTGCGGATGTGACACCTCAGGAACAAGCGGATTGGACTGAAACGGACATATTTAGTCCTGCGTACATCAAAAATAAACCGAGCATCCCGTCAGTTATTGGGGATGTTGTCGGTCCATCATCTTCCGTGGATGGTGATGTTGTCCTGTTCGATGGGGCAACAGGTAAACTAATTAAAGATAGTGGGGTATTATTCACTGATGTGATGTTGAAGTCCGTTTATGATACGGATACTGATGGGATAGTGGATACTGCTGAAAAGATAATGGTTGAGGTCATCAATAAAACGGGTGCCACCATAACAAAGGGTAAAATAGTATATCTTAAATCGTCTTCTTCTTCCTCTACACACCCCGAAATACTTTTGGCTGATAATACCAGTGAGGCAACAAGTACGAAGACATTAGGAGCGGTTTATGAGGATATTGCTGATAGTACAACGGGATTTATTGTCACTAACGGACAAGTACATAATATCGACACTAGTGCTTACGCTATTGGTACAAAATTATGGTTAGGAACAAGTGGGAATGTGGTAACTACCGCACCATCTGCCCCTAATCACGCCGTGTTTATCGGTCACGTTACACGAAGTCAGACGGTCAATGGTCGTATATTCTATTCCATACAGAATGGTTTTGAATTGGAGGAATTACACAACGTATCTATCACAACACCAGCGAATGGGGATGTGTTGACATACGATAGTGCTACTTCATTATGGAAGAATTTGGCGAGTGGTGGAGGTGGAGGTATGACTAACCCGATGACAACAGCGGGAGATATTATATATGGAGGTGCGAGTGGTACCCCTACAAGATTAGGGATAGGTACAACAGGATATGTTCTTCAAGCGGGTGCGTCTGCTCCTTCTTGGTTTAACTTATTTGGTACTGCCAACACATTCACAGCGATGCAAACGATTCAATCGAATACGAATCGTGTATTGAGGTTGAATGGTATAAATTCGGGGGGTTATGGTTCAGGTACAACCATATCAGCAAGTGCTGCGAACCAACCTGTAACCGTTACCAACGCTCAAGGGATTATATTCACATTGAATGAATCGGTGAATTCCAATACATTCTTCCCACTGATTACTTTTGCGAATAGACAATTAGGTGGTTATGTGGCAACCGTACCTGAATGGCAACTACGTATGTTTTCATCAGGTTCAGGTGCAACAGGGTCAAGAGCAATGGAAATTACTATTCCATCTTCAACCGCTTTCACAGCGTCACAAATAGCAGAACGTTGGGATGTATTCCAAACATCTTCGAGTTATGCGTTCAAACAACATTATTTACGTACTTCAATTGATACAGCGGGAGCGTTAAATACCGCCTCTGCTTTGTTACATATGGGAGCAGCCGCTGCTGGATACGCTCAAATTAACTTAAAGACATCTGCCGGTACTAACCCTTCTGCACCAGCGGACGGAGATATTTGGTATGATGGCACTAACTTGAAGATGAGAAAGGGAGCAACTACTTACACAATTACAATGGTATAAAAATGGAAATACACTTATCAAAGCAGATTGATGCTCGTTCAGCGATTAAAACGGATGTGGTTAGTTATACAACCATTACCGATAGTCAGGATTATAAGACCGTAGTTACTGAATTGTCAATGGCAATTGATGAATATGGTAACCCTATTAAACAAATCCTCGTTTTATGGGAAGGGGAAGAATATGATGCCATCGGTCAATGGACTGACGAACAAGCGGAAGCACGTATAAAAGAACTTTTGGAAAAATAATTTCCTACCCCTGTTGACTTTTTGTGATTTGTGCCTATGATTATAAGGTACAAAAACACAAAAATATGAATTTCACAAAACAACAAACGGTAGTTACCTATGAGTACTACAATGGACTAAATCTTTTAAGTAAGATTTACAAGGAGAAAGTTATCCAATCAATCAAGGAGATTGTTAGGGAAAACGGAGGTATCATTGATCTAGTTGAAGACAATGATGGTTACAAAGACTATAACACCAGTGCTATCAACATTATAATGTTTAATAGACGCAGGTCAAATGTCAATTTATATAGCGTTTTTAACTTTGATTTAGAGGGTTTTTCTTACGTAGGTGAGGATTATGAAGGTGATGGTATTGAAGAGGTTACCTATATGAATTATGAGGATTGCCCGATTGATACGGTTGCAACAATACTCAAAGGTCTTTACGATTATAACGAAGAATCACCATTTTAATCCCCTCCAACAATGAAAAAAAGTAAACCAAAAGCAAAAGCAAAACTTACACAAGAAAATTTATTACTACACCTGAAACAACTAGTCATAGATACTGGACTTAAAGAAATAATAGTTCAGGATAGTGAAGGACGAAATATAATTTTATATGAAGATAAGGTAATGATGGAAATCAAATACGAAGATTTGAAACCATTTGATATCATTTGTTTATCATCGTTAGTAATAGATAAAACCATAAATAAATAGTTATTGTTCTTAATTCCAACGTACAATCCACAACCTCTTGTTTTTGTGGTTGGTACAACGCCCCATCTAGATCTAGGTTTAGGTGGGGTTATTTTTTTACATATGATATGCTTGTTTTTGCTATATTTGGGGTATGATTACAACAACCTTATCACTCGACCAAATTTTAGCGTTATCAGTAGAAATCGAAGGGAATGAAAAGTTTAAGGGATTGATGTCTCATAAACTACCTTTTAAGACGAAATACCACCTGAATGAGTTATTGAATACTATCAAGCCAACGATTGATTTTGTGAAGGCAGAGAGTGATAAAATGGTTAAAGAAATGGGTACTGAGGAGAATGGTAATATCTACATTAAAGAAACAAGTCCCGAGTTCAAGTTATACTGGGAGAAGATGCAAGAGATAACGAGTGTGACAAAAGAAATATCACACTATCCATTCACATTTGACGATTTCGGTACCTCTGAATTAGATGGGTACTTCCGTCACATATTTTTACTCATAAAAAGTTAGAAATGCCTACTTATGCCATCAAGAAACTAAACAAATTTGTTTGTGAGGTACGTGTCACCTTAAAAAAAGGTGAGAAAGATTTTGACATCTTTATTGCTCCCGACCACCACTGGGACAATCCAAAATGCGACCGAAAACTATTGAAAAAGCATCTTGATGAGGCAATGGAGAAGGAAGCGATTATCATCCTTCCTGGTGATACCTTTTGTTTGATGCAGGGCAAATGGGACCCGAGAAGAAGTAAGAAGGATATCCGTCCGGAACATAACGTTCACAACTATTTGGACGCCGTCATAAACGATGCGATTGAATGGTACAAACCTTACTCTAAGAATATGATTTTGGGTAATGGTAATCACGAGACCGCCATCTTGAAGAATTTGGAGACGGATGTATTAGAACGTTTTGCGGGTGGATTGGGAAACAATGTTCCTGTTATGGGATACCAAGGTTGGGTTATATTCAAGTTAATGCAGCCTAATGGTATAAATGTAAAAACAACCATTAAATTATATTTCCACCACGGATATGGAGGAGGTGGAGCAGTTACGAGAGGTCAGATATCTATGTCCCGTCATATGATGGCGGTTGAAGGTGCGGATATCATCACCCAGGGACACATTCACGAGAAGTCGAACACCGAGGTTATGATGCACTATATGGATGACAACACCAATTCTATGTCGGCTAAAATCCGTTCTGTGTTGTTGGTACAATCATCTACCTACAAACAAGAATATACAGAAGGTGGTTTCCATATTGAGAAGGGTAGACCTGCCAAACCATTAGGTGGTAACTTCGTTCGTGTTAGTACTTACTACGATAGCACTGGTAACATTAAACTTAACAAGTCTGCTATGTTTTACGGAACTGAAACTATAACTTTATAGTATGGCACGGAAGAAAGTAGTTACGTTCAACATTGTTTATCGAAAACTCGGTAAAGAGAAAGCGTATGGTATCGCCGACCATAACACTAATACGTTAGAGATTGATAGTCGCTTGATTGGTAAAAAACACCTAGAAATACTACTACACGAAGGAGCACATTTGTTACTACCCGAGATGAACGAAGAGGGTATTGTACGGTTGTCCGCATCCCTTACCCGCTTATTATGGGAAGAGGGATATAGAAGGATTGATAATAGAGATGTCCTTCCATTACAGGACGAAAGATAGTTACAGAGGGTTATACATTCATTTTACAACGGGGGTTGGCATTCGTCCAACCTCCTTCCTCTGTTATCCACATTTGATGTGTGGATACTTTTCCAATAAAAAACGATTAAAAAACTTGCGTAAATAGAAAACCCGATATATCTTTGACCCATCAAACAACGCATTACCACAATGGCAACAAAAAACGAACATCTCTACAAAGCACTTATCTTGATTGATAAGGCAGTTAGTTGTAAACAAGTATTCGGTTGTAAAAAGAAACTTTATCCGGTACTTACAACACAATCCTTCCAGATCTTCCGTTCAACAAGTAATGAGTATTTCATTCTCATCTTTTCGGACAAATCAATTTACCAAGCAATTTTTTTACCTAAACAATAACAACTCAAATATTACCACTATGTCTTACTTAAACATTGACTTAATCAGCGGAATCCCAGTTACAATCAACGTAACAACTGAAAACAAAGAAACAATCGAACACAACTACGATTCGAGCGACCTACAACAAATTGTAGTCAACTTAAAGCGTACCTATTCAGGTCAAATTATTGACGCCAACATTATCCAAATGGGTCTTGACTTCGGTACTTTAACTATCTCTTGCTAATCATTAAACCAACAAATACAATTACCACTATGGAAAAGAAAATCACTTCCCCAATTTGCGATGACAACGGATACGAAATCTTTGTCACTTATACCTTGGTTCAAGTAGTTACCGAATGGGAACGAGACGAGGACGATATCCGTACTCCTGTCGAATATCATTTCGAGATTGACACCATCCACGATATTGTTCTTATGTTCCGTTCTGATATGGTTAGCATTATGAATACCGTATCAAAGAATTCAGTGATGTATGACAACATTTGTAACTCACTTTTGGATTACGCCGAAGACAATTGGAATAACTAATCTGCTCGGTTGAATGTGGGGTAGGTAGTTTGCAGATAACACCACCCCACCACTTCCCGAACACAATACAACTGTTATGAAACTAACCAAAAGACAAACGATTGAATTGTATGAACTGATTACAGCATACGAAATCCGACTCAAAAGCGAATACCAAGATTTCACTAATAAACTAATCGACCTAAACATTAAACCGCTCGATTGGGAAATCAAGTACTACCAAGACAAATTTACTCTCATCAACAACCTCAAACCAATTTTCGACTGATTATGAATATCCACAAAACACTACCAATCACAATTTACGAGGCAATTGACCTCCATTATATGTTGAAAGAATACATTGACCTGCTGGAAGAACACCAACAGGACCTAATCAAGAAAGCACCTACCACGGACGAATGGATACTAAAAATCAACGCATATGTTGAAGGTACCAACCGAAGAATAGGGAACACAAAGGATATGATGGTTAAACTCGAAAAACTATACAATGAATAAGATGTCAGCAACCAAGAGAGGTCGTCCGAAGGTATCTTCCAGCGACAAGAAGTTACAGGTAACTTTTTATGTTCCTACACAAAAATTGATTAAATTCGGGTGTGGAGTTAGGGGTACGAGGGCAAGTAATACCGATAAACTAATTGATTACTTAAACCAAATGATTGACTTATATTCCAACTAAAATGAAAAAACTACTTAAATCTATCTACTATCGCTTGTTAAACAGCGAGACCTTCCGTTACGCTTTTCTTATCCCTGGTAATGGTCGCAAATGGGAATGGTACATTGTCAATGGGAAGAAGTACTGGCGAGAAGTACAAGCCGACAAACAAAAACCACGCATCCACCACACTATCAATAGGGATGGTTCGACCACTACTTACAACGATGTGCCGATGACTTGCTAACATTCATATGTTGGTAAATAAATCAACCACAACCGCAGACAAAACGCTCATTTTAACGTAATTTTACATTTCACAAAACAACATTATTACCACTATGTCAAATTTAACTACAAAGGAGTTTTTCTCCCAAATGACAGTACAGGACAAGTTCAAGGAGATGCTCGGTAAACGTGCTCCTCAATTCATCACCTCAGTACTACAAATCGTTGCATCCAACGACCTATTGAAGAAAGCCGAACCTATGTCGGTGTATCAATCCGCAGCAGTAGCCGCGACTCTTGATTTACCCTTAAACAATTCTTTGGGGTTTGCTTACATTGTTCCTTATAACCAACGTCAGAAGGATGGAAGTTATAAGACGGTAGCACAATTCCAAATGGGGTACAAGGCATTCATCCAGTTGGCATATCGTTCCGGACAATTCTTGACAATATCTTCATCCAAGATTTACGAAGGTCAGGTTATCGAGGCAAACCCATTAACGGGATATAAGTTCGATTTCAGTAAAAAGACATCGGATAAGGTGATTGGTTACGCTGCTTATTTTAAGTTGATAAATGGGGCAGAAAACACCCTTTTTATGTCAACGGAAGAGTTAACAGCACACGGAAAGAAGTTCAGTCAAACATTTGCGAAAGGATATGGTTTGTGGAAGGATGATTTCGATGCGATGGCAAGTAAGACAGTACTCAAACTATTGTTATCCAAGTTCGCTCCGTTATCTGTTGAGATGCAGAAAGCGGTAATCTCCGACCAAGCGGTTGTTTTAGATGCTGACACTAACCAGGTGGAGTACATAGACAATGAGAAAGTTTCCCTAGATCTAGACGAGGTGAATAATCGCAAGGAGAGAGAGCGTATCATCGCACACATTAAGAAACTATCTACCCAAGAAGAATTGGATGCGTTTGAGGACACTGCGGTAGGGAATGGATGTTACGATGAACTTCAAGAGAGAAGGGAAGAATTGACTAAAAAACCAACTAAAACTAAATAATGTCAAGTAAATGGTTCAAAAAACTTGACAAGTAGAGTAAAATCAACAAAAACACTAAAAACGTAGATAATAATCAACAACATTACCACTATGAAGTACAAAGTAACACTAATTAGCGAAACTGACATTAACAATCAAGAATGGA
>JACCDQ011338192.1_pt1 | contig 16414 bp, 17 predicted proteins | sample 7446031 | NCBI WGS metagenome assembly JACCDQ01 (sample SAMN15323442, study PRJNA562643) | freshwater metagenome | isolation source: river surface water | place: USA:Blue River Watershed | collected 2017-08-17
ATGAGTAAGGCAAAAAGTAGATATTTCATACCATCAAAACTATTTTAAAATAGTTGAATTCAAAAATTTAAATATTTAGTTTTTACAACATTGCTCTCAACTTTCGATCACATTTCTCAATAAGCGTCCAAATTGTTAATATTATTTTAATTCTATTAACATTTTATCCTTCGGTATTAAAAGGAATGTACTAACTTTGCGCCCCGTAGTTACATTTCATAGATACATGTCAAATTCAACAAAATACGTATTTGTAACAGGGGGAGTAACATCTTCACTGGGTAAAGGGATTATTTCAGCATCTCTAGCAAAATTGCTTCAAGCAAGAGGTTATTCAACCACGATTCAAAAATTAGATCCGTACATCAACATCGATCCAGGAACACTGAATCCGTATGAGCATGGAGAATGTTTCGTTACAGATGACGGAGCTGAAACAGATTTGGATCTTGGACATTACGAGCGTTTCTTAAATGTTCCTACTTCTCAAGCAAATAACGTTACAACTGGACGTATTTATCAATCTGTAATTGAGAAAGAACGTCGGGGTGAGTTTTTAGGAAAAACGGTTCAAGTAATTCCTCACATCACAGACGAAATCAAAGATCGCATTCAAATTCTTGGTAAAAAAGGAACTTACGATATTGTAATTACTGAAATCGGTGGAACAGTTGGAGACATCGAATCGCTTCCATATGTTGAGGCAGTACGCCAAATGATGTGGGAATTTGAAAATGATTGTATCGTAATTCACTTAACGCTTGTACCTTATTTGGCTGCAGCGGGTGAATTAAAGACAAAACCAACACAACATTCCGTTAAGCAATTATTGGAATTAGGTGTTCAACCAGATATTCTTTGTTGTAGAACTGAACACGAATTAGATTTAACACTTCGTAAGAAAATTGCTAAGTTCTGTAACGTAAGCATGAACGCTGTAATTGAATCACGTGATGCCTCTTCTATTTACGATGTTCCTTTGTTGATGCAAGCAGAAGAATTGGACAAAGTAGTATTGGAAAAACTAGGCTTACCATCTAAATCAACGCCTAATTTAGAAAGTTGGAAAAACTTCTTGGATCGTTTGAAAAATCCAAAAACAGAAGTAAACATTGGATTGGTTGGTAAATATGTTGAATTGAAAGATTCATATAAATCGATTTCAGAAGCCTTCATACATGCAGGTGTTGCAAATGAAGCGCGTGTAAATGTGAAATGGATTCATTCAGAGAAATTATCAAAATCAAACATAGAAGAAGAATTGAAAGGCTTGGATGGGATTTTAGTGGCTCCAGGATTTGGTTCCCGCGGAATTTCCGGAAAAATCGAATCAGTTCGTTACGCACGAGAAAACAAAGTTCCTTTCTTTGGAATCTGTTTGGGAATGCAATGTGCAGTAATTGAATTTGCGCGTCACGTCTTGGGATACGCAGATGCTCATACAACAGAAATCGCTGAGGACTCAAAATATCCAGTGATCAGTATGATGGAAGAGCAAAAAACAATTTCGAATCTTGGTGGAACAATGCGTTTGGGAGCATACAAATGTCAGTTAAAACCTGGTTCACACGTTCAAGCGGCTTACAATACAGATACAATTTCTGAGCGTCACCGTCACCGCTATGAATTCAACAATGATTATTTAAAAGAATTTGAAAATGCTGGAATGATTCCAACAGGAAGAAATCCGGAAACTGGGCTTGTTGAAGTTGTTGAAATCAAAGACCATCCGTGGTTTGTTGGTGCACAATTCCACCCAGAATATAAAAGTACAGTTGCAAACCCTCACCCACTGTTTGTAGCTTTCATTAACGCAGCTATTGCAAATAAAACAAAATAGAAATGGATAGAAATACCGTCATTGGACTGGTTTTAATTGGAATTATTCTATCGGTTTTCACAATTGTGAATCAACCATCAGAGCAAGAAATTAAAGAACAGCAAAAAAAGGAATTAGCCCTTAAAGCAAAAGAGGAAGCTAAGAAAAAGGATTCAGCGAAAGACAAAAAAACAGCAGTTACTGAAGTCAAAGTTGATAAAAACTTTATTCCTAAAAAAGACGCGAAAGGTCAACAAATTAAAACAGACAAAGGACTAGTTTACGTTAATTCAAAAACGAAAGAAGATACCGTAATTGCTGTTAAACCTTCAAAAGAATCTGCTCCTGTTGCGAAAGAAGTAAAAGGAGAATTAACGCGTTTAGAAACAGACAAATTAATTATTGATTTCTCTACAAAAGGTGGGAAAGTTGCTGCTGTATATTTGAAAGAATACGAATCTTACAATGATTTCGCTAAAAAAGATGGTAAGATTACCCCGTTGAATTTATTCACTGATGGTGATGCGGTTAACGAGCTTCAATTTACCATGAATGGTAAAAAAGTTAGAACTGGAAATCGATTATTTACAGTAAAATCGAAATCAAAAAATTCCATTGTCTTCGAATTGGATTTGGGAGATGGAAAAACGATTGAAAACCAATATGCACTGAAAGACAATGCTTTCGATTTGGACTATACGGTGAAAATGAATGGTTTTGGAACATCTGTTAATCCGAAAAATGTACTCTTCAATTGGAAAACAGCATTCCGCAAAACAGAACGATTACTTTCTGAACAAAGTCGTGTTTCAACAGTTTGTTTCAATGGTAAAGAAGAAGGTTTGGATTATCTGAACGAAATTGCCGATGACAATGCAGACGCTGAAGAAGACATTCAATGGATCGCATTTAAACAAAGTTATTTCTCTTCTATTTTGAGACCTGAAAAAGAGTTCTTGAAAGAAGGAACAAAATTCAACATTCGAAAAATTGAATTGGAAGACGAAAAACGTTGGACACACATTAAATACTACGCTGCAACTGCAAATTTGAACATTGATAATGTGAATGGTGGTTCAGTAAAAATGAACTGGTATTTTGGTCCGAACGACTACGAAACATTACACGCATACGATCAAGGCTACGATGATATCTTGAACTTCGGATGGGGATTGTTCCGTTGGATCAACCTTTATGCGGTACAACCATTGTTCTCTTTCCTTTCAAGTACAGGTATGGGAATGGGTATTGCCATCTTGATGTTAACGATCATTTTGAAATTCATTTTGATGCCAGTTCAGTGGAAAATGTTTACATCTTCTGCTAAAATGCGCATTTTGAAACCAGAAATCGATGAATTGAACGCGAAGTATCCAAACAAAGAGGATGCTATGAAAAAACAAATGGAAATGATGGCGCTTTATCGCGAATCTGGCGCTAGTCCGCTCGCTGGTTGTGTTCCAATGTTGATTCAAATGCCAATCTTACTTGCGGTTTTCCGCTTCTTCCCTTCTGCTTTTGAATTACGTCAAAAACCATTCTTATGGGCCGAGGATTTATCATCGTATGATTCAGTTTGGGATTTCGGTGTAAACATTTGGTTCTATGGAGATCACATGTCATTGTTTGCTTTATTGATGGCTATTACAACGCTTGTTTACACGTATTTAAACAGCGGTAACATGCAGCAACAGCAACAACCTGGAATGCCGAACATGAAAGTGATCATGTACATTTTCCCTGTTATGATGATCTTCTTCTTCAACAGTTACTCTGCAGGTTTAAGTTACTACTACTTCATTTCAACATTGATTTCAATCATCATCATGGTTATGATTAAAGAATTCTTCGTTGATGAGAACAAATTGAAAGCTAAGATGGCTGATAGAAAAGCTGCTGCAGCTGGTGGTTCAACAAAAGTGAAAAAGAAATCGAAATTTCAAGAGCGTTTAGAAGCAATGCAAAAAGCGCAACAAGAACAATTGAAAAATCGTAAGAAATAATCGATTTGATTAATAAAAAAAAAAACTCCTGAAGAACTCAGGAGTTTTTTTTATTAATGATTTTAAACCTTCTATTTAATACAACTCCAACGCCCCTTTCAAGATTTTTACAACGAAAATCATTTTTCCAAATTTCTCAAATGACGTTTTGATTTCTTGATTCAAGGCCGACATCACAACATCCAAATCACCAACCAAATGCGTACTTGTTGTATTGACTTTCACAACAATATCTGAATGATTCTTCATGCGTTCAATAAAATCGATAATTTGCGCTTCGTACGCTTCCGTTAAAGGATAATTACTTATTTCTACTGTTGTTTTCATATGTTTAGAATTTGTTTTTTAATTGTCATATGGAATCGCTAAACGAAATAATTTTAACTTATATTTGTATCGAAAATTATTTCGTTATGCTTATTTCATACTTTATTTCTTTTCTATTTTTTCGTAAGACGTTACGATTCCTTTTATTAATGCCGAACTGAAACCACTGTGTTCCATTTCATTTAATCCGACGATTGTGCATCCTTTTGGTGTTGTTACTTTATCAATTTCTTCTTCAGGATGTGTTCCATTTTGAATCAATAGCTCTGCTGCTCCTTTCACCGTTTGACTAACAATTTTCGTTGCTGTTTTTGCATCAAATCCAACTTCAATTCCGCCTTGTATCATCGCACGAATAAAACGCAAAACATACGCAATTCCACATGCTCCGAGGATTGTTGCAGATTCCAATAACGTTTCATCGATGATGATTGTCTCACCCAAGGATTCAAATAAACGCACAACTTCTACTTTTCGATTCAATTGATCGCTTTTAATTGAAATTGCAGTCATCGATTCACTTACCGCTGCTGCAGTATTCGGCATTGCACGATAAATATCGAATTCTTCGCCCAGAACGGATGCCATTTCACTGATACTAATGCCAGATGCAACTGAAACAATTGTGTGTTTTGTTACCTTAAAATCAGCCTTAAATTCTTCTAAAAAATTTAAAACATTGTAAGGTTTTAAAGCAATTATCACGATATCGGCATGTTCGATTAATTCTTTGTTCGAAGATGTAAACTTGGTATTGGGTAAATTCAATGCTTGCAAATCGTTTATCGTTCGTTTTGAACCGATAATTTGTACATTTTCATCCTTTTTGCGAATACCATTCAACAAGGAAAAACCGAGGTTTCCACAACCAACAATACCAATCGTCATTTCTTTATTTTTGACAAAAGTACTATTCTCTAACTTTCTAAAAGGATTTAGTGTTCTAATTATTTGTTATTTTCGCGTAAACTCAAAGCATTCGATGAAGCACATCTTACTTGTTTTTTCATTTTTCTTGATTTCATTTTCTTATGCGCATGACTATTTTTTCGCATTTGCTGAAGTGGAATACGATGAATACAATGCACGTGTTGAAGCAACGATTGTTATGACAACTCATGACTTCGAGTCTTACTTGAGAAAAAAGAACATAATCAGCAAAGAATTAAACACTTATAAAAACGACTCCATTGTTCTAAATCAAATAGAAACAGAAATATCACATCATTTTACGCTAAAAAGCGATGCTGTTGGTACTTTAACGATGGAAGCTTTTGAAATCGAACTGACAGGAATGATTAAAGTATATTTGTCAGCTCCGATTCTCATGCCATCTGAAGGATTAGATATTCAATTTGATTTATTAATGGATGAATACAAAGAGCAACAAAACAAACTCACATTTATCTACCGCGATAATAAAACCAGCTACGTTTATCTGCAAAACAAACGATCACAACACATAGATTTTTATTAATATGAAGAAATTCTCATTTTTATTATTTGCTTGCTTACCATTAGCGACTTTCAGTCAAAGCAAATTCGCTCAGCTTGATTTGGAACTTCCAACTCCAAATGAATACAGAACAGCTGCAGGTGCTCCTGGACATGGTTATTATCAGCAAAAAGCAGATTATAAAATCAACTTAACAATTGATGATGCTACACAAAAATTGACGGGTGAAGAAACGATTACATACACAAACAATTCTCCGGACAAATTAGAATACCTTTGGTTACAATTGGATCAAAACATCTACGATCAAAATTCTGACTCAAAATTGATTGAGATTGAAAAAATGGAGGATTTCAAAAACATTGGTGATGTAAAAAAGAAATTGTTCTATTACGACGGTGGATTTAAAATCGATGCAATCACAAGCACTTCTGGTCAAAAAATGAGTTATGCGATCAATAAAACAATGTTGCGCATTAACCTTGAAAAGCCCTTAGCTCCGAACTCAAGTATTTCATTTAAAATCAAATGGTGGTACAACATCAATGACCGAATGGCTGTTGGTGGTCGTTCAGGCTATGAGCATTTCGAAAAAGACGATAATTATTTGTACACAATTGCTCAATTCTTCCCTAGAATGTGTGTTTACAGTGACGTTGAAGGCTGGCAAAACAAACAATTTTTAGGTCGCGGGGAATTCGCTTTACCTTTTGGCGATTATGAAGTGTCCATAACTGTTCCTTCTGATCATATTGTTGGCGCAACTGGTGAATTACAAAATGGTTCATCTGTTTTAAACGCGGAACAACGCAAACGATTCGAAAAAGCGAAACTATCCGACTCACCCGTATTAATTGTCACTCAAGCAGAAGCTGAAGCGAAAGAAAAGAACAGAGAAAAAGGCACGAAAACCTGGACATTCAAAGCAACAAATGTGCGCGACTTTGCTTTTGCAACATCGAGAAAATTCATTTGGGATGCCCAAGCAGTTAAAGTTGGCGGTAAAACAGTATTAGCTATGAGTTATTATCCGAAAGAGGGAAATCCACTTTGGGAGAAATATTCTACAAAATTAGTTGCTCACACGATTAAGACATACTCTAAATACACAATTGATTATCCATATCCTGTTGCGATTTCTGTTCATTCAAAATGGATTGGAATGGAATACCCTATGATTTGTTTCAATGGTGGACGACCAGAAGAAGATGGAACCTATTCAGAAGATACAAAATACGGAATGTGGGGCGTAATTATTCATGAAGTTGGACACAATTTCTTTCCAATGATTATCAATTCTGACGAGCGTCAATGGACATGGATGGATGAAGGATTAAACACCTTTGTCCAATACCTTACTGAACAAGAATGGGAACGCGGATATCCTTCACGTCGCGGACCTGCCTACATGATTGCGGATTACATGCGTGGACCAAAAGAATTCATTTCGCCAATCATGACGAATTCAGAGTCAATTTTCCAATTCGGAAACAATGCCTACGGAAAGCCAGCAACAGCTTTGAACATCCTACGTGAAACCGTTATGGGGCGTGAATTATTTGATTATGCTTTCAAAATCTATTGTGAACGTTGGAAATTCAAACACCCAACTCCAGCTGATTTCTTTAGAACAATGGAAGATGCTTCTGCTGTTGATTTAGACTGGTTCTGGAGAGGATGGTTCTACTCTACTGATCATGTTGATATTTCATTAGACCAAGTGAAATGGTTCCAAATGAACACCATGAATCCTGAAGTTGAAAAAGCAATGAAAGAAGCGCAAAACAACGCAAAAGACAAATTTATTGGTGATACCCGCAACAAAGAATCAATCAAACAAACGGTAAATGAAGCAGATCCAGCAATTGATGATTTTTATGCAAAACGTAACATCTACAAAGTTGACGCTCTGGACGAGAAAGAATATGCTGAATTCATGGGTAAATTAAGCGATGAAGACAAACAACTGTTGAATTCAAACAAACAATTCTACGAATTGACATTCTCAAATATTGGTGGACTCGTAATGCCATTAATCATTGAAGTTACATACGCAGACAATAGTACAGAAGTGATTCGAATTCCAGCAGAGATCTGGCGCCAATATGAAAACAAAGTTTCTCGCGTATTGATTTTGAACAAAGAAGTTATTTCGTTCAGATTAGATCCATTTTTAGAAACAGCAGATACTGATTTAAACAATAACAGTTGGCCAGCACGAGTTGAACCAACACGTTATGAATTGTTCAAACAAAAGCAAACAAATGAAAATCCAATGCAACGTCAAAAACGTGTTGAGGAGCTGAATAAGCAATAAGGTAATAAGTAAAACTAAAAAAGGTGCTAAGATTATTTAGCACCTTTTTTTATACCTTATTTTTTATAAAAACTTAAGTATTGATAGTATTTCTCGCGCACAAATTGAATCAATTCTTCATTCGTAGCAGATAACATGAACGATTCTTTCAGGTTTAAAAACACAATAAATTTATCAAATTCCTCCTCTGGCAATTGAATCACTTTATGTGAATTATACAAACGCAACAACGTTACTGTAGCAGTCTTTTTGTTTTTATGTTTTAAATCCCACTGCCAATCTTCGTTATCCGCTTCAGTTAAATTATACCCCGATTTTAAAGCACGAACATCAATGTGATAAAAATCAATGTAAGCACTGTATTTAGCACGAATAAAATCGAATAAATCTGCATCTGAAACTTGATTCAAAAACGCGTAATCTAAATTCAAATACGTCACAAAACGATCAAATTCTGTTGTTGGTAAATCAAAAGCTTTGTTCTCGACATACATTGTCAACAATTCATGAATTGCAGCGCGCTTATCGGAATCCAACTTACTTCTCCAACGCATGCTATCCATGGTTTGAATTTCAGCGGTCAATTTAAAATGATCGTATTTATCCTGAATAAACGTGATTAATTCCATTTCAGTCGCCGTTTTCAAGAAATCCTCATTGATGTTTAAAAACGAAATAAATTGATCAAATTGTTCTTCTGTTAAATCTATAATATCGTATGCCACATAATTACGCAAGAGTTCTTTCACAATCCTTCTTTGATCATCGTGGTATTCTTGTTCTGCTATCCATCGTTTATTTTGCTCCTTCTTCGAAAAGGTTTGATACAAAGCAGTAATCGGACTTTGAAATAATTCAGCTCCTGTAACAGTTCGCGTTTCACGCATGGCCAATTCCTGACGCTCTTCCTTTATTTGTTCCAAGGATTTTAATGGTCGCACCGCCACTTCTGGTAAATCACTAAACCTGCGTTCGATGTAATATCTTCCTTTGAATTGGCAATTAGAATCTGCGTGAACAACTGTTTTTACAAGCAAATAGTTTTTTACGGAAAGAGAAATAGTATCGCCATCTTTTACATAAATGGAGAACGTACCGTTTGGCTGACCAAAAACACCTTGCCCAGTTCGTCGGTTAACCAACATTAAATTATAAAAGCTTTGCGTTTCAAGCGAATCAATAACGCGCCCTGTGAAAAGTACTTTGTCACACTTCTGTCCGAAACTCAAGAAAGAGCTTCCAAGAACGAATAATCCGATGATTGTTATTTTTATCATTAAAACGAATGTAGCAAAAAAGATTCCAAAGGTGATGATTCCAAAGTGTTATTAAGTGTTAATTGAATGCTATTTACATCTGTACACAACATTAATTTACATTTGTGCATTTCACGATTATACTTTTGTAAACAGCAAAATCCTACACCGATAAAACTCTCACTTTCTAAGTTTATTGTAATTTTGCAGCATGAATAAACGAGTTGTTGTAGGACTTTCAGGCGGCGTTGACTCAAGCGTCGCAGCATATTTACTTATCCAACAAGGATATGAAGTCATTGGAATGTTCATGCGCAACTGGCACGATGAAAGCGTTACTCTATCGGATGATTGCCCTTGGATCGATGATTCAAACGATGCATTATTGATTGCACAACAACTCGGAATCCCTTTTCAAGTCATTGATTTAAGCAAAGAATACAAAGAACGCATAGTCGACTACATGTTTAATGAATATGAAGCTGGAAGAACTCCAAATCCTGATGTTCTTTGTAACCGTGAAATTAAGTTTGATGTATTCTTGAAAGCTGCAATGGAACTAGGAGCCGACTATGTCGCAACAGGCCATTATTGCAGAAGAATTGACCACGAAGACGGAACAGTCGGTTTGTTAGCCGGAAAAGACCCAAACAAGGATCAATCCTATTTCTTATGCCAATTAAATCAAGAACAGCTCAGCAAAGCACTGTTTCCTATCGGCGAATTACTAAAACCAGAAGTGCGTGAAATTGCTAAAGAAATAGGTTTAGTAACCGCTGAAAAGAAAGATTCACAAGGACTTTGCTTCGTAGGAAAAATCAGCTTGCCAACCTTTTTACAGCAGAAATTAGCAGCAAAAAAAGGAGATGTGATTGAATTGCCAAACGATCTTCCAATTTACAAGGAATACAACAAGATCGAACCAACAGCAGAAAATGTTCAGCTTTTAGCGCGTGAATTCAAGTATTCTGCAGAAATGGGTGTTAAAGTTGCAGAACACCAAGGAGCACACTACTACACAGTTGGACAACGAAAAGGCTTACATATTGGAGGAAGACCACTTCCATCATTTGTAATCGGAATTGACACTATTAACAACCTTGTTTTTTCAGGTCAAACAGATGAACACAACGGTTTAAATAAATTCGCTTTAAAAATTAACAATCAAGAAGTTCACTTGATTAATTTAAAGTATAAAATTAACATAGGAGAACAACTAACATGTCTTGTTCGCATTCGATACAGACAACCTTTAAAACAAGCAACGTTGATTCAAAAAGAAGATGGTTTATATATCTTGTTCCCTCAAAAAGAAAAAGGAATTACACCAGGACAATTTGCAGCGTGGTATGTCGGAGAAGAATTAATTGGCTCTGGAACAATTGCTTATTAATTTATTTCTTTGGAAAATACTCTTTAAACGTACCATCTTGATAAAACTCAACTATTCGAATAACGGTTGAATTGGTTTCCAGAGAACGATTTTGCTCCTTTGAATCATTCGTCTCCTCTACTTTTTTAACCTCAGGCTTTACCTCAGTTACTGTTGACATTTGTCCAGTAAGCAACCAATGTGCGTTCACACGTGGGAAATTCACTATGATTTTTTCCAAGAAATCCAGACTAGGCTTGTTTCTACCTGAAATAACATGACTCACATTCGATCGTTGAACACCCAATTTATCCGCAAAAGCAGAAGGTGTCAAATTGTGCATTTTTAGAATTAATTGAAGTCGTTCTTGAATTAACATTTGTAAATTTATTTGCTTTAACAAATCTACATTAAATATTTACAAATGTCAATAGGTTAAAATTAATGCGTACAAAAAAAGCCCCAAAAAATTGGAGCTTTCATTATCTTTTAAGATAACTATTTGATTTTGATTGGTTTTAATTCATGTGTATCGAATGGAAAATCGAATTCGACTGAACGTTTTTCATTTGCTCAGCCATTTTAATTGAATCCATCAATTGAGCTACCTCAAAAATGTTTAATTTACTTTTAGTTCCTTGTACTCTATGTTGAGATAACTTGTACTGTGCTAGTTTAACAGTGTTATTAATCATATTTTCTGCAATTAAGTTCATATCCTAAATATTCAATACAAACCCATTTACGGCACCCTGTTTCAGAATGTTACAAAAAATTTAAAAAAAATTAAGATATGTATACGAATTCCTTATTTTAAACTCAAACAAAAAGCATCTAATCAATTTAATTTCAATTAATTAGAAGTTATTTTAAAAGTTAGAAATATGAATTATTTTTTAATAAGCGGATAGATCAATCCTTCCAAGCCATTCACTTTCAATTCGAGAATGAGCTGTAATTGTTCGCCTAATTTTCCGGGCGGAAAACCTTTTTGGCGGTACCAAACCAAATAATGTTCAGGTAATTGTATAAGCAAATGCCCCTGGTATTTACCAAAGGGCATTCGCATATTTGCAAGTTTTATTAACTCTTGATGTTGTTCTTGAGGATTCAAAACCAATTAATTTGCAATTGGAGTTCGTTTAATCGTCTCTAACAAATAGCCCCAGAACTTTTGAACGGAAGAAATCTGCACTTTTTCATCTGGTGAATGCGCCGCACGAATATTCGGCCCAAACGAAATCATATCAACACCTGGCAGATGTTTACCTAGAATTCCACATTCTAAGCCTGCGTGACACGCTTTCACTTGTGGTTCTTCGTTGTACATTTCACGGTATAAATCTGTCATCAAATTTAAAATTGGTGAATTTGGATTTGGTTGCCAACCTGGATAATCTCCCGATTGAACAACGGCACATCCCATATTTTCAAATGCTGCACGAATAGTGTTTGCCACATCTCCTTTTGATGATTCAACACTACTGCGCTGCAACGATTGCGTAATAAATTCCCCATTTTTTATAATTACACGCGCTAAACTTGATGAAGCTTCAACCAAATCAGCGATATCAGGACTCATTCTAAAAACTCCATTATGAACTGCATAAAGCGTGTTCAACATTTTATTAAAATCATCTGAACTCACAGCCATTTCATCATTCGAAACAGTATCAACTGAAAGTGTAAAATGTGGTTCGATTGTCGAATATTCAGCTTTCAAGATAGAAACGAAATGCTCAACCTCTCCCCTAAACTTCGCATCTTCATCTTTAGAAACAGCCACAACAACTGTTGCTTCACGTGGAATCGCATTGCGCAAACTTCCACCATCAAACGAAATTAATTGGATCTCTGTCAATGAATGCAAATGATACAACAAACGCGTCATCATTTTATTTGCATTTCCTCGTCCTTTGTCAATATCCATTCCTGAATGTCCACCCAACAACCCTCGAAGCGTTAATGAGTATTTTACAAACCCATCATTTACAGGTGATTGTTTGTATTTATATGAAGTATTAGTATCAATACCTCCAGCACAACCAATTGACAATTCATCATCGTCTTCTGTATCTAAATTCAATAAGATTTTCCCGGAAAAATTAGATCCATCCAATTCTTTTGCACCAGTCATTCCCGTTTCTTCATCAATTGTAAACATTGCTTCAATTGCAGGATGTGCAATATCAGTAGATGCAAGAATCGCCATAATAGCTGCAACACCAATTCCATTGTCAGCACCTAAGGTTGTTCCATTCGCTTTCACCCAATCACCATCAACGATCATTTCAATTCCTTGTTGATCAAAATCAAAGACCGTATCAGAATTTTTCTGATGCACCATATCAATGTGCGATTGTAAAATCAATGTTGTGCGATTCTCCATTCCTGGTGTCGCTGGTTTCTTGATGATTACATTCTGAATGGCATCTTTTTTTGTTTCCAATCCCAACGAATTGCCAAAATCTACCATAAACTGAATTACACGCTCTTCTTTTTTAGATGGACGTGGAACAGCATTCAAATCTGCAAAGTGATTCCACAATGCTTTCGGTTCTAAATTTCTAATACTCATTTATTTTCTTTTCTAATTTTTGACTTAACTATTTCGAATGTTATAGATGCGATTGATCCACAAATCCTCCACTTTTGCGCGCGCCCAGGGAGTTTTGCGTAAAAATGTCAAACTCGATTTCACACTTGGATTGCTTTTAAAACAATTGATTGGAATCAACTTCCCTAGATTTTCCCAACCAAATTCTTGTTCTAAATCAATAACAATCTGTTCTAACTTCACACCGTGTAATGGATCCATGCTACTATTATATTCTATAAATGCGTTGACTTAGGCTCTCGAAGGAAACATTATGCTGTGGCCTTCGAAGGCAACTACCTTTATTTCACCAATTTTCTATATTTAATACGCTTCGGACCATTGTCTCCCAAACGTTTTTTACGGTTTTCTTCATATTCAGTGTAAGAACCTTCAAACCAATACACTTCTGAATCACCTTCAAACGCTAAAATATGTGTACAAATTCGATCCAAGAACCAACGGTCGTGAGAAATAACAACAGCACAACCTGCAAAATTTTGAATTCCTTCTTCTAAAGCTCGTAATGTATTTACATCAATGTCATTGGTAGGCTCATCCAATAAAAGAACATTTGCTTCAGTTTTCAATGTCATGGCTAAGTGTAAACGATTTCGTTCACCACCAGATAAAATTCCAACTTTTTTATTTTGATCTGAACCATTGAAATTGAATTTCGAAAGATATGCGCGTGAATTGATTTTTTGATTCCCAACTTCCACATATTCCAGACCATTTGAAACAACTTCAAAAACAGTTTTATCTGGATGAATATCTTTATGGGTTTGATCAACATAACCAATTTTTACCGTCTCACCTACTGCAAATTCACCGCTATCCGGCTGTAACTCGTTCATAATCATTTTGAAAATCGTTGTTTTACCAGCACCATTTGGACCGATAATTCCAACAATTCCAGCTGGTGGCAATTTGAAATTCAAATTATCATACAACAATTTATCGCCAAATGATTTCGCTACAGCATTCGCATCGATTACATTGTTCCCCAAACGAGGTCCGTTCGGAATTGGCATTTCCAATAATGCTTCTTTGTCTTTCAAGTCTTCAGAAAGCATTTTATCGTAGTTTGCAATACGCGCTTTGTTTTTAGCGTGACGTCCTTTTGGATTCATGCGTACCCACTCCAACTCACGCGCTAACATTTTTTGACGCTTCGATTCAGATTTCTCTTCTTCTGCTAATCGTTTCCCTTTTTGCTCCAACCATGAAGTGTAGTTTCCTTTCCAAGGAATTCCTTCTCCACGATCCAACTCAAGAATCCATCCAGCTACATTATCTAGGAAATAACGATCGTGCGTTACAGCGATAACTGTTCCTTTGTATTGTTGCAAATGTTGCTCTAACCACTCAATCGATTCAGCATCCAAGTGGTTGGTTGGCTCATCCAGCAATAAAATATCAGGATTTTGTAACAACAAACGACACAATGCAACGCGACGTTTTTCTCCTCCTGAAAGTGTAGAAATCAACTGATCATCTGGTGGACAACGCAAAGCATCCATGGCACGCTCTAATTTTGTATCCAATTCCCACGCGTCAAGTGCGTCAATTTTATCGGAAACAACACTTTGGCGAGCAATCAATTTATCCATTTTATCAGGATCATTCAGAATCTCTTCATCCATGAATGAATTATTGATTTCCTCGTATTCCTTCAAAACATCAACCGTTTCTTGCGCTCCTTCAAGCACAATATCTTTAACTGTCTTGTTCAAATCCAATTCTGGTTCCTGTGGCAAATATCCAACAGTATATCCTGGAGAAAAAACAACATCTCCTTGATACGCATTATCTAATCCAGCAATAATCTTCATTACTGTAGATTTTCCAGAACCATTCAAACCGATGATTCCGATTTTCGCTCCATAGAAGAACGATAAGTAAATATTTTTAATGATTTGTTTTCCTTGAGGCGTGTTTTTCGAAACACCAACCATAGAAAAGATGATTTTTTTATCGTCTGACATATTCTAAAAAATGATTTTCTCAAAGTTAATAAAGGAAACTGAAACTACTTTGAAATGCGAAAGTTTATTGCATAAAAAAAGCCCTGACATTACTACCAGGGCTTCAAGTTATATAGTTTTTTTTACATTGCAGCCAATCCAACTAGCCCAATTAAAAATAACAGTCCATAAATCGACAAAACCACAATCATAAGAATTCCTGTAAATTTAAATAGGGACTTCAAGTTCTCAAAACCATCTTCAAGATTATTTTGTTGAGAGTTTTGAATTGCTAGTTTCATTTTTACAGCAAAATTGTACAAATATTGTGTTGGGAAATAATAAAGTACTGCCATAAGTATATATGTAACACCTGCAATTACAGGTCCTCCTGCTAATCCAGGGATTCTAGATGCTGATGCACCAGCTCCTATCATAAACAAACCTGCAAGCACCATTAAACCTATGAAAACAAAACCAACTATTGCTAAAAATTTAGCCCATTTTGAAGTTTCTAATAAAAAGTTATTGATTTTAGAATTAAGACTTAATTCTGACGATGTCACATTGTTATCTAAAGTATCCATTTGTAAAGGAATTTTATTGTACAAAAAAAAAGGCCTCTCCAATTTGAGAGGCCTAATTAAAATAATTCGATTAATTATCTAATAAATCAGATGTTGGTTGAGCTTTATCACCATAAACGTAAGTTGAATCTCCAAATGCTAACATTGGGAAAAATACGTAAGGTAAAATAATCATTCCAACTCCAAAACCAGCAGATTTACCATAAGCTTTTGCCATTTCGATAAACATGATAATGATAATAATGAAGTTTACAATTGGAATCAACAACAAAATAATCCACCAAATTGGTTTTTTAATGATTTCCAACCAAACAACATAATTGTAAATAGGAACTAAACATGCCCAGCCTGGTTTTCCAGCTTTTGAGAAAAGTTTCCACATACTTGCAATCATCAAAATTGCAATTGCCAATACCACAACAAGGTAGGCTCCTAAAATTGCTAATAATCCTTCCATAAATAATAATAGTTTTTAAGTTAACGGGACCAAGATAAATTTTTAACATTAATTCACAACTATTTTTTTTTCAATGTTATTAACAAATTAATGTGTAAGTAGTCAATCATTTACATTTTTTGTAAGTTTGGGTTTATGAAAAAAATCATTCCATTTTTATTCTTAGCGCTTCTTTTTTCATGCAAAAAAGGCAAAGCAAATTTCACCTTAAAAGGCACGATTACAGATATTACCTTCAATCAAAATCTAAGTGGAGC
>JACCDQ010921219.1_pt1 | contig 16405 bp, 12 predicted proteins | sample 7446031 | NCBI WGS metagenome assembly JACCDQ01 (sample SAMN15323442, study PRJNA562643) | freshwater metagenome | isolation source: river surface water | place: USA:Blue River Watershed | collected 2017-08-17
ACATGCACAACGAACAACACTTCTCCGCCCTCAAGTTCATCACCTGCGGCTCGGTCGACGACGGCAAGAGCACGCTGATTGGCCGTCTGCTGGTCGACACCAAGGCCGTGCTGCAAGACCACCTGGCCGGTGTGCAGCGCTCGGGTGAGACCGATCTGGCGCTGCTGACCGATGGGCTGTCTGCCGAGCGCGAGCAAGGCATCACCATCGACGTGGCTTACCGCTACTTCAACACCGAAGCGCGCAAATTCATCATCGGCGACGCGCCGGGCCACGAGCAGTACACCCGCAACATGGTCACCGCCGCCTCGAGCGCCGACGCCGCTGTGGTGCTGGTCGATGCCATCAAGCTCGACTGGGCCAACCCGGAGTTGCAGCTGTTGCCGCAAACCCGCCGTCACTCGCTGCTGGTCAACCTGCTGCGCGTGCCGTCCATCGTGTTCGCCATCAACAAGCTCGATGCCGTAGCCGATGCGGCTGTGGCGTACAAAAACATTGCTGGCGCCTTGGAAAAGTTCGCCAAAGAAGCTGGCATCACCGTCACCGCCATGGTGCCGGTGTCGGCGCTCAAAGGCTGGAACGTGGTCGATCCGCAACCAGACTGGTGCGGCTACACAGGCCCCAGCCTGCTCAGCATCCTCGAAGACTTGCCCGTCACACCGGCTGAGACCGATCTGACGTTCAGCTTCCCGGTGCAGTGGGTCGAAAAGTTCCACGACTCCGGCGTCACCACCCAGGGCCGCCGCGTGTTCTGGGGCCGCGTGGCCACGGGCTCGATCGAGCCAGGCCAGACCGTCAAGGTCTTCCCCAGCGGCCAAACCGCCGTGGTCTCGCAGGTATTGAGCGCCACGCGCCAGCCGCAGGGCAAAGCTGCTGGCCACAGCGCAGGCATCGTGCTGGACCGCGAAGTGGATGTCTCGCGCGGTGACTGGCTGCTGGCTGCCGAAGGCGCGCCCGAAGGCCAGCGCCAGCTGAGCACCACCATCGCCTGGATGGACGACGACCCCCTGGTCGCAGGCCGCCTGTACTGGGCGCTGCACGGCCACCGCTGGGTCAAGGTCAAAGTGCAGCGCGTGGTGCACCGCCTGGACGTCAACACCCTGGCCGAGGAAGAAGCCACCGAGCTGGCCCCCAACGCCATCGGCCACGTGACCCTGGCCCTGCAAGAGCCGCTGGTCACCCTGCCCTTTGCCCAGTCGCGCATTTTGGGCGCCCTGGTGCTGGTGGACACCGCCAGCCACAAGACCTCAGGCGCCGTGCTGGTGAACTGATCTCCTTTAAAATCACGGGTTTGGCGCTGCACGGGCAGCGCCCATCCCATTTGCCGAGTCCATCATGACCCACGTTGTTTCCGAATCCTGTATCCAGTGCAAATACACCGACTGTGTGGACGTTTGCCCTGTGGACTGCTTCCGCGAAGGCCCGAACTTCCTGACCATCGACCCCGATGAGTGCATCGATTGCGCTGTGTGCATCCCCGAGTGCCCCGTCAACGCGATCTACGCCGAAGAAGACCTGCCTGCCGACCAGCAGCACATGACCAAAATCAACGCCGAACTGGCCCTGCTGCCCACCTGGAAAAGCATCACCAAGCGCAAGGCCCCCATGGCCGACGCCGAGCAGTGGAAAGACAAAACCGGCAAACTGGCCGAACTGATCCGCTGATCCCCCCCGACATGCAGGCTTGCATGCCCCCACAGGCCGGAATTTCCGGCCTTTTTTCTGGACTCCCCGCATGACCCACCCCACCGAAACCGAGGCTCTGGTCATTGGCGCAGGCCCCGTGGGCTTGTTCCAGGTGTTCCAGCTCGGGCTGCAAGGCATCCACTGCCACGTCATCGACGCGCTGCCCCATGTGGGCGGCCAGTGCGCCGAGCTGTACCCGGCCAAACCGATTTACGACATCCCGGGCATCCCGTTTTGCACTGGCAGCGAACTGGTCGAGCGCTTGCAACAGCAAATCGCACCATTCAAGCCCACCCTGCACTTGGGCCACCAAGTCAGCACCATCGAACGCCAGGCAGACCAGCGCCTGGCCGTGCGCACCGACAAGGGCCAGACGTTTTTGACGCGCACCCTGTTCATCGCGGCGGGCGTGGGCGCTTTTGTGCCGCGCCGCATGGTGCTGGACGGTCTGGACGCCTTTGACGGCAGCCAGGTGTTTGCCGAACACCCCACCCCCGAACGCTGGGCGGGTCGGCATCTGGTGGTGGCCGGGGACGGCGACGCCGCCTTGCAAACCTGCCTGGACGCAAGTCAAGGCCCACAAGCAGCGGCCAGCGTGACCCTGCTGCACAGGCGTGACCAGTTCACCGCCGAGCCAGCGCTGGTGGCTCAAATGCGCCAGGCCTGCGCGGCTGGTCGCATGCGCTTTGTGGCGGGCCAGCCCACCGGCTTGCGCACTGAAGCTGGCCGCCTGCAAGCGTTGGAACTGCTCAATCCAACAGGCAACACCGAGTGGCTGAGCCTGGATGTGCTGCAAACCTGTCTGGGTCTGTCGCCCAAACTGGGGCCGGTGGCGCAATGGGGCCTGGCCATGGAGCGCAAGCAACTGGTGGTCAACACCGAAAACTTCGCCACCTCCGAGCCCGGCATTTTTGCGGTGGGTGACATCAACACCTATCCCGGCAAAAAGAAACTCATCCTGTGCGGCTTCCACGAAGCCACCTTAGCCGCCTTTGGTGCCGTGGCCCTGCTGCGCCCCGAAGAAAAAACCCTGCTCCAGTACACGACCACCTCCACGCTGCTGCACCAGCGGCTGGGACTTGCGACCCCGTAAGCATTTGCAGGTTTGCCGCTGTCGGCAGCTGTAGGTCGGCGGCTTCAGCCCCGACATGCATTGGCGGTCCACCACCCCATGTTGGACCTGAAGGTGCCAACCTGCAAACCATCTCCTGTAAAATTCACTCGCCATATCGTCCAAACGGTGTGGCATTCGCTAGGGGTGTTGAAGGCCGTGAGGCCATCGACTGAGAAAGTCCCTTTGAACCTGATTGAGGTAATCCTCGCGCAGGGAAGCTTGTCAAAAGAACAGCGCCACTCTCTGGCGCATGCACGTTCGACACCAGCCGACCTGTCATTACGTTGAAGGAAAAACGTCGTGGCATTCTTTTCGCCATCCATCCGTCCAACCACACGCCAGCGTGGTTTTCGCCCATCGCACATCGCTCAGGCCGTGGCCACCAGCATCGCCTGGATCTGGGCCAGCGGGCTGAGCGCCCAAACGGTCCCTGAAATCACCATCACCGACGCGGCCCCGTCGCAGATCAGCGGTTTTGGTGATGTGCCATTGAGCAAAGCACCGTTCAGTGCGATCACCATCGACAGCCAGACTCTGCAAGACATTGGCGCACAACGCGTGTCTGACGCCCTGCGCCTGGATGCCAGCGTGGCCGACAGCTACAACTCTCCCGCTTATTGGGACATGCTCAGCGTGCGCGGCTACACACTGGACAACCGCTACAACTACCGCCGCGAAGGCTTGCCGATCACGGCTGAAACCATGATCCCCATGGACAACAAGGAACGGATTGAACTGTTCAAAGGGACCAGCGGCATCCAGGCGGGCACCAGCGCCCCCGGTGGCCTGGTCAATTACATGGTCAAACGCCCGCCCACCGCGAAAGACGAAACCATCCGCAGCGTGAGTGCCAGTTATGGCAATGGCCACAGCAGCAGCATCGGCCTCGATCTGGGCGGGCGTTTTGGCGAGCAGCAAGACTGGGGCTACCGCTTCAATGCCGCCTATGAAGACCTGAATCCCTACATCCGCAACACCCAAGGCCACCGCAACCTGCTCGCCCTGGCCATGGACTGGCGCATCTCGGCCGACAGCAAACTGGAATGGGAATTTGAAAAAAGCGAACGCCGGCAAATGGGCGTGAACGGCTACAGCCTGTTGGGTGATGCCCTGCCTGCACCCGTGGACGGCAAAACCAACCTGACCCGCCAAAGCTGGTCAGTGCCCGGCGTGTTTGCGGGCACCACCGGCTCCGTGCGCTTCAAGCACAACCTGGGCGATGGCTGGTTGTGGACCACAAGCTATGGCGCGCAACGATTGCGCACGGACGACCGGCTGACCTTTGCTTATGGCGCCACGTTGCCCAATGGCGACTGGCTAGGTGACCGCTATGCGCCCAACGGCAGCTTTGACCTGTACGACTACCGCAGCGACAACGAACGCCGCACCAGCGATGCGCTCCAGACCGAAATCACCGGCCAGGCCCGCATGGCCGGTCTGCGGCACGATGTCGGCGTGAGCCTGATGCGCAGCCGGCTGCTTGATCGCCTGTCGGACAAGCAAGCCTACAACTGGGCGGGCACCGGCAACATTGACGGCACTTCTGACAGCCCCACTGCCCAACCCACCCCGGGCGATCTGAACACCCACCGCAGCGAATACACCACCGAACTGGCACTGCGCGACCGCATCGAAGTCAACGCCCAAACCGCGCTCTGGCTGGGCCTGCGTCACACCCAAATGAACCGCGCCAGCGAGCGCACCGACGGTAGCCGCGCCGTGCAGGATGTGCGCAGCTTCAACACCCCCTGGCTGGCCGTGAGTCACCAAATCTCGCCTGCGTACGGTGTCTACGCCAGCTATGGCGAGGGTGTGGAAACCGATGTCGCCCCCAACCGCAGCAAATACACCAACGCCGGTCAGGCCTTGCCTTCACTGCGCAGCCAACAGTATGAAATGGGCGTCAAAGGCCAATGGACTCAAGCACGCTGGCAAGCCACCTTGTTTGACATCACCCGGCCGCAAGCCGGTGATAAGGGCACTTGCGTAGCCGACAACAGCTGCACCCGCCAGATCGACGGACAGGCACATCACCGTGGCCTGGAACTGTCTGGCGGCCTGACACAAGGCCTATGGAGCGGCGATGTGAGCGCCACATGGATCAAAGCCTTGCGCCAAAACGCCGTGATCGACCCCAGCGTGAACGGAGCGCGCGCCCTCAACGTGCCGCGCATGACACTGCGCGCCGTCGCCCAATACCGCTTTGCGGATGTACCCGGCCTGCGCAGCAGCCTGCGCCTGAGCCACGAAGGTGAGCGCAGCGTGCTCGAAAACGGCAGCAGCCAGTTGCCCGCCTGGACCACACTCGATGTCGCCACCCATTACGACACCCGCATCAGCGGCACCCGCACCCAATGGACACTGGCCATCGACAACCTGACCGATCGCCACTACTGGCGCGAATCGCCCAAAGAATTCGGCCACTACTACCTCTACCCCGGCGCGCCACGCACCCTGCGACTGGCCGTCAAAGCCAGTTTTTGAGGTGCTTCGGTTTTTGAGAGAAATCCAACCGCCCCTCTCAAAAGCACCTCAAAATGCCGCTATAATTTCGGTCATTCCTCAATAGCTCAGTCGGTAGAGCGCCGGACTGTTAATCCGTAGGTCCCTGGTTCGAGCCCAGGTTGAGGAGCCAAAAAAGTAAAGGGGTTACGTGAAAACGTAGCCCCTTTTTCTTTGAAGCATGGATGAAGTCAATGCTCGGTGTCATCCCTCGGGCAACGCGGCATCCACAATCTGTTGGGCCTGCACCACCCGAACACGGTGGTCGATGTAATAGCCACCGAACTCGGTGTATCTGAGCACCACACGAGAGCAGATCTGACAGGCGTACACATCGCAACGGTTGTACGGAAAGTATCGAGGTGCGATTGGCGCGGAAGGCGAATCGTAACGTGTTCCCCCAGGGTGGTATTCCTCAAAGGTCGGCTCCACCGACTCCTCACCAGCCGCATCACGCAAAGTGGCGACAGCGTTCATCTGCGAAGCAGGCCATCGATTGTCCGGCATGCTTTCCCAAGAAAAGCAGGCCCCCACCGGACAGACACACGGTGCACAGGACCGATCTTGGGCCAGTTTCAAAAGTCCGGCAGCATCTGCCGGAGGCAATGGAGTAGACATGACGGTCAAACACCTGAAGTGAATCAAACCACCGATTGTGCAACCTGCCTGACAGGATGCGCCAATGTTCAGCCATCTCCCCGTCATGACCCAAGACCCGCGTCACCAGGTACAAATTTAAGAAAAAATTTGTTAAAACCATAAATAACGGTAAAAATTATTTCAAAATCAACGCCATTCACTTGCAGAGTCAGTGACTTTTCAAAGCATCACCTCGCAGGACTCCTTTCAACAAAAGCACATCCAATGAATGAACCTGACAAACCACTGGTCAGTGCAGCCGAACTGGAGGCGCTCATCACCGGGTGGGGGCGGCCCGAGAGGCCCTCTGTGGACAAGTTCTTTCCGGTGCGGTTCTGGTTTTTGGCCACCTTGGTTTTGACCTATGCGGTGGCTTTGCTGCTCTACCCCCATGTGCTCGCCAGCCGACTGTCGTCAACGCCCACAGTGGCACAGCAGATGGCCAATTTTCTGTATTTCCGGGGCTGGTTCCTGACCGGAGTGATGTGCATCGGCGTGTATGCGTATCTGAAAAACTGGTACCCAGGCATCGTGTTCGGATCATTCACGCTCGTGGGCGGTATCAACCTGATCTTTGATTTGTTCACGGTCTATCCTGAACGTCTGGCCAACCCTACCCTGGGGTTTACCTTGCTCATGCTGTTGCGTTTAATCGCCTTGTCACTGGTTTTCGTCAGCATGCGCAACGCTGGCCGCTTGCCCGATGAGGCCGACCGCCGGAACATTTTTTTGCCCTGGAAAAACGATCCGAACGCCTGAAACCCAGCGACCATCGGGTCTCCTACACTACAGGGCCCATCTGATTGACTTGTTACAGTGGCCCCATGAACGAGCTGCCCACCCCCGCAAGCCTGCGTCCGACTGCACTGATTGACAGCGATCACCCCGCCGTGATGGCGTTTGCCAAAGCTCACACTCAAGGCCATACCGACCGTGAACGCGCTGTGGCGCTTTACTTGGCCGTGCGTGACCAGTTTCGCTATGACCCTTACCGGATTGACCTGTCCTCCGAAGGCATGAAAGCCAGCTCGGTGATCGCTCAGGGCTTTGGGTGGTGTGTGCCCAAAGCCGCCTTGATGGTGGCGGTGTGCCGCGCTGCCGGTTTGCATGCCCGGCCGGGCTATGCCGATGTGCGCAACCACCTGAGCACCGAAAGGATGCGCACGACCATGAAAACCGATCTGTTCATCTGGCACGGCTATGCAGACATCTGGCTGGACGGCCGCTGGGTCAAGGCCACCCCGGCATTCAACATCGAGCTGTGCGACAAATTCGGCCTGCTGCCGCTGGAATTTGATGGCCTGGGGGATTCGATTTACCACCCTTTCGACAAATCCGGCCAGCGCCACATGGAGTATGTCAACCAGCGCGGCAGTTTTGACGACATGCCCCTGGACCAGATCGTGAGCGACTTTGATGCGCTTTACGGGGCATGGATGGGCGGCGTGGGCCAATTGGCCACCGCCAGTTTTCAACAGGATGTGGACCGCGAGACCTGAAGCCAATGGCCGTGAGATACCTCAAAACTGTACAAACATACAGTACAATGAGGCTGTCAGCGTTTCATGCAGTTGCCTGACTTTTCTCTTCATGCGCCCTGCGGGGCGCATTTTTTTACACAAGCTTTCCTGAATGATTTGAGCCAACAGCGTCAGATCGCAGTCGGACATCAAGGTCTCAGCGACCAGCGCGAATGACCTTGCTGCTTTGCCATGGTGACCGCATCAGTTGAGGCGAGTGCTTGGGCAAACCTGGCAAAGTCTGACTGCCCAAGGCCCGGACGGAAGAAGCAGGGGTGCAGCTCCGGCCTTGCTGACGCGCGATCGCAACGGCAAACATGGCTTCGGCGGGGTCTCCGAGTGCGTGTGCCAGGTCATCATGGGCGGCGCACTGGGGCACCAACCCGTCAACATAGCCTCCCTGCCCTTTGTCGTTGACACCATCAAACTCCATGGCAGCATAGGTCAGCCCACAATTGTCCTGGGGCACAAAGCCATAAGGCTTGCCACAACTGGTGCCTCCAATCTGCACGACATCCACATCCACACCACGCAAACCATTGATGAACGATTCACTGGCCGAACAGGTGGCATCGGTGGTGAGTACGTAAATTTTGGACAAACCGAGCGCATCGATGGGACGACCCTCCATGTCCGTACTGACAAAGGGCATGCGCTCGTTCAGCTGGCTGCGTTTGTCGTTGTAGCGCAGCATTTCAAAAACCTTGTCTTGTGTGCGCGCCTGTCCCGCCACGCCATAGGCCAGCGCACTGGCCATGTTGAGGTAACCGCCGCCGTTGTAGCGTAAATCGACCACCAGCTCGTCAATGCCCTGCGTCTTGAAATCCCGCAGTGCAGACAACAGTGGTGTCTGTGCAGAAGCCACATGGCCGTTAAAAAGCAAGTAACCCCAACGCACGCCATCCACAGCAAGGATCTTGTGGCTGGCCTGCGGCAATACAGCCGTGCTGGCCGCCAGTTGAACCGTGACCGGTACGCCATTGCGCGACAACAGCACCCTGTGCTCTCCTGCGACTGACGGACTGAGCAGCGCGTTGAACACACTGGCATCGGTTTCGACCGTGGCCTGTACACCGTCAATGCTGATCACCTCATCCCCCCGCTGCACCCCTGCTGCACCGGCCAGACCGGGTGTCGTTGTGGGAAAAACATGAAGCACCCGAATCTTGCGGCTTGCGCCGGAGCCTTCGTTTTGCAGCAACCAGCCATAACCAAACTCTTCGCCCGCAGAGAACTTGTTCCAAGCGTCGGTATAGGCCATGAAACTGAATTTATCGACCCGACTGCCCGAGGCCGTGTTTTTGGCCGTGAGTTGATCAAGGAAATAGTTGGCCAGAGAAGACACCACATTCAGCTGGCCCTGGTCATTGAGCACGTTGTATCGGTCTGCCAACGGGTTGAGCACCTGGATGTCTGGATACCACAGATAGCGCTCTTGAAGGTACGCCCTGACCCAGTTGCGCTCATCGGCCAAACTGCCGATCTTCGTGACGACCGCAGGATCTTTGACCAAATGGTTGTCTGCGGCACAAATTTGGGCCAGTTCGGTGCTGGTCTTTTCAGGCACTGGTGGCAATGGCGCGATGGCACCACCACTGGAGCCACCGCCACCACAGGCAGTCAACAAGGCGGAAATCGACACAGCGACTGGCAACCCATACCTGACCAAGACACTTCTCATACACACCTCAATTTAAATGAAAACTATTGTATTCATTAAAGCTGCATGACAGTGAGAGATGCAAGGTTCGTCGATATTGGGGGTGCGTTCAGTCCAAAGTGGCATGCGCCTGCATGGTCAACCAGCCTTCGTGGTCTTGCGCGCACAGCTGCACTGAGCGGTCATGGGCTTGTGCGGCCACCTTCAAGGCACGGCCATCGGCGCATTCAAAGGTGGGTCGCAGGGCCTTGAACTCAAACGCCAACAGGGGGCGGTCTGAGTGTCGGCGAACCAGATCAACCAGCAGTGTCGCGATCAAGGGGCCATGCACCACCAGCCCAGGGTAGCCCTCGACATGGGTCACATACTGGCGGTCGTAATGGATGCGGTGGCCATTGAAGGTCAGTGCCGAATACCGAAACAGCAAGACATCATCGGGCACCACCTCCCGTTGCCAATCCGCCATGGTGGGCGCAGCCACCGGCGGCGGTGCGGTCTCTCCGGGCAAAGCCGCTGGACGGTACACGATGTCGTGTTCTTCAGTCAGGCACAGGCCCTGCGTGTTGTGGACCTCGTGCCGCACCAGCACAAACAGCAAATCGCCCGTGCGCCCGCTTTTGTGGGTGACCGATTGGATGCGTGAGGTGCGATGCACGGCATCCCCCACCTTCAATGGCTGATGCCACTGCAGACGTCCGCCCGCCCACATGCGGCGCGGCAAAGGCACGGGTGGCAAAAAGCCACCCCGCCGAGCATGACCGTCCGGGCCGATCTCGCTTTGCCTGTGTTGCGGCAAGAAAAACAACCAGTGCCACAAGGGGGGCAAGGGGGTGCCCGTTTCCGGGGGCGGGTCATCCCGGTCCAGGGTGGCCGACAAACCACGCAGCGGCGCCGGGGTGATCAGGTCATGAACGGTTTCGCTGCGACCTTGCCAGCTTTGCAAATGGGCCAGGGTGACGGGGTCCAGGGCGGGTGGGTTCAAGCGGTTCTCCTGCAAGTCCGGCGAAAAACCCTGATTGTGCCGCGATGGCTTGAGCCCGCATGTTCAGCCCGGACGCACCATCTGACAGGTGGTGGGCAATCGAGCTTGCTCAGCCTTGATCTGGCGCACCACCTTGAAGCCGTAGCCCGAGCCTTCCACATCAAACGGCACACCGGGGCTGCCCTGGCGCTCCATCAACCCCACCACCAGCGGCTGCTGAAACTGGTGGTCTTCGCCGCGCATGAAACCGGTTTGCCCGGCCATGCTGACGCGGGCTTTTTCCAGGGCCAGCGCCACGGCCACGGGCTCGGTACTGCCCGCTTTGTCGATGGCTTGCGCCAGCGCCTCCACCATCAACTGCATGCGCACATGCACATAGTCTTCTGAGGGTTTGGCAAAACGCTGACGGAACGACTGGTAAAACGCCTCGCTGGCTTGGCCCGGCACATTGGGCAACCAGTCGGCCACGGCGATCACGCGGCCCACACCGGCATCGCCCAGCGCAGCGGGTGCGCCCAGGGCATTGCCGTAAAAGGTGTAGAACTTGCCTTCGTAACCCGACTCACGCGCCGCTTTGACCAACAGCGTCAGGTCATTGCCCCAGTTGCCGGTGATGACCGCTTGCGCACCGCTGGCCTTGATCTTGGCCGCATAGGGCAAAAAGTCTTTCACGCGCCCCATGGGGTGCAGCTCGTCGCCCACCACCTGCACATCGGGGCGCTTGTCGGCCAGCTGGCGTTTGGCTTCTCGCAGCACGGCCTGGCCAAAGCTGTAGTCCTGCCCTATCAGGTACACCGATTTGGTTTTTTTGTCTTCTTGCAAGACCTGCATCAGCGCGGTCATGCGCATGTCAGCGTGGGCGTCAAAGCGGAAATGCCAGAAGCTGCATTTTTCGTTGGTCAACGCCGGATCAACCGCCGAATAGTTCAAAAACAGCACGCGCTTGCCTGGCTCGCGTTCGTTGTGCTTGTTGATCGCGTCCAGCAAGGCGGCGGCATTGGCCGACGAGTTGCCCTGCAAGATCACCTGCGCGCCATCGTCGATGGCCGATTTGAGGGCCGACAAAGCCTCATCGCTTTGGCCTTTGCTGTCGTAGCGCTCCAGCGCCATGGGGCGCATGCCCTGCGCAGTCTTGACCCCACCACGTGCGTTGACGCGCTCCACCGCCCAGGCGATGTTGCGCACCACGGCCTCACCCGTGTTGCCAAAAGGCCCGCTCAGGCCCTCGATCAGCGCCAGCTTGATGGGGGCTGGCGACTGGGCCAGGGCAGGTGCCATGCAAAAAACTGCTGCCACAGACACCAGCACACGTCGGGAAAACAAAGGCAAACGCATATCAAAAATAGAACCCGCTCAAAGGGGGTTTGGAGCCAGAAAGTGGCGCAGTGTAACGGGTCCACCGATGCGGCCACGCTGGATCAGTCCTTTGGCATGCTACATCGGTAGGTCGGTGGCTTCAGCCCCGACATGAGTTGTGCACCAGGCCTGCAGTGCTGGAGCTGAAGCTCCAACCTACAAAAACTGCTGAACCCTTGCCTAAACCAGCTCGTGCAAAGGCCAGCGTGGCTTCACGTCGAAGCTGTAACGCGCCTCGGCTTGCTGAGCCCCGGCTTGCAGGCGCATCGCGGCGGCCATGGCGATCATCGCGCCGTTGTCGGTGCACAAGTGCAGCTCGGGGTAATGCACGCGCACCTTGGCTTTGGCGCAGGCCGCGTTGAGTTGCGCACGCAGCTCGCGGTTGGCCCCCACGCCACCGGCCACCACCAGGCGCTTCATGCCGGTGGCTTTGAGGGCGTTCATGGATTTTTTGACCAGCACTTCGACAATCGCCGCCTGCGTGGAAGCGGCCAGGTCGGCCCGCTCGGGGGCACCTTCGGTGTGGGCTGCGGGGCCAATCTTCTGGCTTTGCGTGAGCACCGCCGTCTTGAGGCCGGCGAAAGAAAAATCAAAGTCTCCGCTGTGCAGCAAGGGCCTTGGCAACTTGTAGGCCGCAGGGTTGCCGTGCTCGGCCAGACGCGACAAGCCCGGGCCACCCGGATAAGGCAAGCCCATGAGCTTGGCTGATTTGTCAAAGGCTTCGCCCGCCGCATCGTCAATCGTTTCGCCCAGCAGCTCGTAATGGCCCACGCCGTCTACCCGCATCAGCTGGGTGTGGCCACCCGACACCAGCAAGGCGATGAACGGGAACTCGGGCGGGTCGGCGCTCAAGAACGGCGAGAGCAAATGCCCCTCCAGATGGTGCACGCCCAGCACTGGTTTGCCCAAAGACGCGGCCAGCGCACAGGCCACGCCCGAACCCACCAGTAGCGCCCCGGCCAATCCTGGCCCCCGGGTGTAGGCCACCACATCCACATCAGCCAAAGTCGTGCCCGCCTCGGCCATGACCTGGCGCGTGAGCGGCAACACGCGGCGGATGTGGTCGCGGCTGGCCAGCTCGGGCACCACACCGCCATAGGCCTGATGCATCTCGATCTGGCTGTAGAGCGCGTGCGACAACAGGCGCGGCAAAGCCTCGCCCGTGGTCTCGACCAGGGCCACGCCGGTTTCATCGCAAGAAGATTCGATACCCAAAATTCGCATAACAGGTAGTTTAAGCGGGGCCTGGGTGCGGGCCTGGTGCTTGGCCATAATCCTTGGCAACTGCCCTCCTCTACAAAGCTTTCTCCATGACCACCCTGCAACTGATTTCTTCGATGGCTACCAAACCCCTGCTGGCCGACCTGATTTCGCTTTACAAAGCGCACGCCCCTGACGTGCAAGTGCACGTCGAATCGGTGGGCGGTGTGGACGCGGCCAAGCGCGTGGAGGCCGGCGAAGCCTTTGACGGCGTAGTGCTGGCCAGCAACGCCATCGACAAACTGATCGCCAGTGGCCATGTGCTGGCGGGCAGCCGGGCCGATCTGGTGCACTCGGGCGTGGCGGTGGCCGTGCCCGCCGGCGCGCCGGTGCCCGACATCTCGACCGAAGAAGGCCTCAAGGCTGCCATCCTGGCCGCACCCACGCTGGGCTATTCGACCGGCCCCAGCGGCGTGCAGCTGGCCAAACAGTTCGAGACCTGGGGCATTGCCGAGCAGATCGCCCCCCGCATCGTGCAGGCCAAGCCGGGCATCCCGGTGGGCTCGCTGGTGGCCAAAGGCGAAGTGGCGCTGGGCTTTCAGCAGCTGAGCGAAATGCTGGGCGTGCAGGGCATCACCATCGTGGGAGGCCTGCCCAAGGCGGTCGAGATCATCACCACCTTCTCGGGCTCGGTGGCGGCCACCAGCCAGCACGCCGATGCCATGCGCGCCCTGCTCGCCTTCTGGCAATCCAGCGCCTGCGATGCGCTCAAGCGCCAGCATGGGATGGACCCGGCCTGAGCCGCACCGCCGATCTCGTTGCACAGGCGGGCTTCGGCCCGCTTATTGCTTGTTTCAGGCCATGCCTGAAGCCCTCCGCATCGTTGTCATCGTTTCCGACCCGTCCCTTGCCGAAGTGGATGAACACGCACAAAGCCAGGCCGAGCGTTCACGTCTGCTGCGCATCGGCCTGCTCGAAGCCGGCTACAACCTGGTGGCCACGCTGCCCGCCGACCCTTTCCTGACCGAACGGCTGGCACAACTGCAAACCGATCTGGTCATTGTGGACGCCGAGAGCGATGCCCGCGACGCGCTCGAACATGTGGTCATGGCCACGCGTGATGCGCGCCGACCGATCGTGATGTTCACCAACGACGAGGACACTTCGCACGTCGGTGAGGCCGTGGCCGCAGGCGTGACGGCCTACATCGTCGACGGTCTTGCACCCGAGCGCATCCACCCCATCCTGGCGGTGGCCATGGCGCGCTTTCGGCACCAGGAAGCCCTGCTGGCCGAGCTCGACAGCGCGCGCGGTCAATTGCAGGACCGCAAGCTGGTCGACCGCGCCAAGGCACTGCTCATGCAACGCCTGGGCCTGTCTGAGCCCGACGCCTACGCGCGCCTGCGCAAGGCCGCCATGAACAAAGGGGTGAAGCTGTCCGACATGGCACAGCAAATGATCGACATGGTCGAGTTGCTGGGCTGAGCGCAGGCCGCGCACCAGACCCAGGCACCAAGCCAGTGCACTTGCACACCCCCGGTGCACAAAGCAGTACAGATCCCCAGGAAAACCCTGGCACAGCCCTTGCAATGAACTGGACAAGACCCGCGAGGGTCATGCGCCCCAGCCCAACGGCGGGACGGGGTGCTAAGGACAAAGGCGTCCCCATGCATTCGCGCACTGCACAGCAGTCGTGGATGTCGTGAGGGCGCCTTTTTTGTTTTCGCAACTTACCTGGAGTTTTCACCATGACCGACTTCTTCAAAAACAGCCTGAACCGCCGCAGCGTGCTGCAAGCCGCCGCCGTGGGCGTGGCCGGCGTCTCGCCCGCCTTGCGTTCGGTGGTGCATGCCGCAGGATCGGATGCGCCTGAAAAGAAGGAAGTCAAGATCGGCTTCATCCCGCTAACCGATTGCGCCAGCGTGGTCATGGCCTCGGTGCTGGGCCTGGACCAAAAGCACGGCGTCAAGTTCGTGCTCAGCAAGGAAGCGAGCTGGGCCGGCGTGCGCGACAAGCTGGTCAATGGCGAGCTCGACTTTGCCCATGTGCTGTATGGCCTGGTCTATGGGGTGCATCTGGGCCTGGGCGGCCCCAAAAAAGACATGGCCGTGTTGATGACGCTCAACCACAACGGCCAAGCCATCACCCTGTCCAAAAAGCTGGCCGACAAAGGCGCGGTCGACGGCGCTGGCCTGGCCAAGCTCATGCAAAGCGACAAGCGTGAATACACCTTTGCCCAGACCTTCCCCACCGGCACCCACGCCATGTGGCTGTATTACTGGCTGGCCACCCACGGCATCCACCCCTTCAAGGACGCCAAAGTCATCACCGTGCCGCCACCGCAAATGGTGGCCAACATGCGCGTGGGCAACATGGACGGCTTCTGCGTGGGCGAGCCCTGGAACCACCGCGCCATCATGGACGGCATCGGCATCACCGCCACCACCACCCAGGACATCTGGAAAGACCACCCCGAAAAAGTGCTGGGCACCACGGCCGAGTTCGTCAAAAAGAACCCAAACACCGCGCGCGCCGTCACAGCCGCCATCATCGAGGCCGGCAAATGGATCGACGCCAGCCTGTCCAACAAGATGAAGATGGCCGAGACGATTGCCGACAAGAGCTACGTCAACACCGGCGTCGACGCGATCAACCAGCGCATCCTGGGCCGCTACCAAAACGGCCTGGGCAAGACCTGGGACGACCCCAACCACATGAAGTTCTTTGGTGATGGCGCGGTGAACTTCCCCTACCTCTCGGACGGCATGTGGTTCCTCACCCAGCACAAGCGCTGGGCCCTGCTCAAGGACCACCCCGACTACCTGGCCGTGGCCAAGCAAATCAACCAGACCGAGCTCTACAAACAGGCCGCCACCGCCGCTGGCGCGTCCGTGCCCAAGAGCGAGATGCGCAGCCACAAGCTGATCGACGGTGTGGTCTGGGACGGCAAGGACCCGAAGAAATACGCCGACAGCTTCAAGCTCAAGGCCTGAGGGGAACAAGATGGTCAGTGCAGTCTTCCACTCTCCCCGTTCGGCACGCGCCAGCAGCGCCCCTTCGACGGCCAATTCGCCCGCAGCGGCGGCGACCCCTTCGCCCGCCCCCAGCCACGCCAGTGCGCGCGACTGGCACCCTTTTTGGCTGGCCGTGCTGCCGCCGCTGATGGGCCTGGGCCTGCTGATTGGCCTGTGGGCCCTGGTCTCGATCGGCACCAAGGGCAGCATCCCCAGCCCTTACGAGACCGGCTTGCAGGCCATCGACATCTTCAGCGACCCGTTCTACCGCAAGGGCCCCAACGACCAGGGCGTGGGCTGGAACGTGCTGATGTCGCTCGAACGCGTGGCCGTGGGCTTTGGCCTGGCGGCGCTGGTCGGCATCCCGGCCGGTTTCGTGATCGGGCGCTTTGCCTTCCTCTCGCGCATGTTCAACCCGCTCATCAGCCTGCTGCGCCCGGTCTCGCCGCTGGCCTGGCTGCCGATCGGCCTGCTGGTCTTCAAGGGCGCCAACCCGGCGGCCATCTGGACCATCTTCATCTGCTCGATCTGGCCCATGGTCATCAACACCGCCGTCGGCGTGCAACGCGTGCCGCAGGACTACATGAACGTGGCCCGCGTGCTCAACCTCTCCGAATGGAAGATCGCCACCACCATCCTGTTTCCGGCCGTGCTGCCCTACATGCTGACCGGCGTGCGCCTGGCCGTGGGCACCGCCTGGTTGGTGATCGTCGCCGCCGAGATGCTGACTGG
>JACCDQ011703420.1_pt1 | contig 16404 bp, 19 predicted proteins | sample 7446031 | NCBI WGS metagenome assembly JACCDQ01 (sample SAMN15323442, study PRJNA562643) | freshwater metagenome | isolation source: river surface water | place: USA:Blue River Watershed | collected 2017-08-17
CCTACTCCAAGGTTGTTCGTTCTTCCTAACAGAAGTTCGACCCGAAACAAAAAACAAGAGATTTTCCCTGTTCTATCATAGTGCTACTTTGGTATCTATTGATAAAACATATGATCTTTTGAGGCGAGAATATGATGAGAAATCTTTCACACCTACTGTATTGGAATATATTGAGTAGAACTCAAACGATGAGTATTGAATTCATACGAGAGTTTAAACCAATGCTAGTCATGTGTGATAATGTCAGACATAATTTGCAAAGAGAGTATGCAATAATAATCCTGTCTAAAATGATATCGTCAGATGTATCCAAATACGTCAGTAAGTGGGTTTAATTTTTTTGCTATGATATTAACACAATCGAATTGTAATATACAATCATGAACGAAAGAAATACCATGGATGACATTGAAACTGGTATAAGACAAAGGTATATGAAGGTAATGACTGGTATTGATTACATAACGATAACAATCGATACATCCGTATATTCACTAAATACATTTACAAAATATTTGGATTGGGATATAATTTCTAAGTATAAGCCATTGGGAGAGCATGGAATTGAATTTTATAAAGATTATGTCAATTGGAGTAGTATATCCAGATATCAAACACTATCGGAAGAATTTATCGAAAAGTTCAAGAATAAGGTGGACTGGGATTTGATCAGTCAATATCAGAAATTATCGGAAGCATTCATACATAGACATAAAAGAAAATTAAACTGGGACAATATATCCATGTTTCAGGTATTATCAGAAGAGTTTATTCATAAGCATAGAAGATGGGTAAACTGGATGTTTGTATCCAAATATCAAAAGACATCAGAGGAATTTATACTAAAGCATAAACACAGAGTATACTGGACGGCAATCTCCATCCATCAGACATTGAGCGAAGACTTCATAAGAAAATATGCGTATTTATTGGATTTGAAATTTGTATCTCAGCATCAAATGTTATCGGAGTCTTTCATAAGAGACTACCAGAATGAAGTAGATTGGTGGTCGATTTCTCTTTTCCAAAGATTATCCGAGGAGTTCGTGATCGAATTCAAGGATAGAGTAAATTGGAGTAATATATGCAAAACAATGAAACTATCAACTGAATTTATACGAGAAAACATGGATTTAGTGGATTGGAGTATCATCAGTTGGTATTGGACATTATCAGAAGATTTTATCAAGGAGTTTAGACATATGGTAAACTGGGATTTTATCTCACGCAGGCAGGTATTATCTGATGGGTTTAAGGAGGAATTTGAGCATTTATTGGATCAATAATGGGTATAATGGGTAATGCATAAAATTGAAGACCAATATATCAATAATATAGTTAAAACACCATTTATAATGAGTTCTATGCCTGTAGATTTGATTATCTCGATCGCAGAGATAAATCCTTATATACTTGACTGGACTTATATTTGCAGATCATATATACTCCCAGAATCGTTAATCGAGAAAAATACCCAACTAATAAATTGGGTATATGTATGGGAGTATCAACCATTATCCGAGGATTTCATAAAAAAACACAGACACATGGCTAATTGGTTCTATATTTGGTCTTGCCAAAGAATGAGTGTAGATTTCATAGAGGAGATGATAAATGAGTTACCCAGAAGAGAAATCAATTGGTCATGTATATCCAAATGGCAAACCTTGAGTGAGGAATTTATCGCTAAACATTATAAAGATGTTGATTGGAAACATATATCTTCCGTTCAGAAGTTGTCTAAATCATTCATAAAAAAATTTGCACATCTCGTTAATTGGGAGTGCATATGGGGATATCAGGATATCGATGAAGCATTAGTCAGAGAAATTATGATTGAACATCCCAGTTATGTGAAATTTGATTATATGTCAGATGACATAAAGTTCAGTGAAGACTTCTTAAGAGAATTTAAAGATTGGTTAGATTGGAAGTGGGTCAGTTATAGTCAGGATCTTAGCGAAGAGTTCATTCGAGAATTCAAAGATTTGGTTAACTGGACAAACATTAGCGCTCATCAAAATCTTAGCGAAGAGTTCATTCGAGAATTCAAAGATTTGGTCTATTGGGATAATATCTGCTTTTCGCAAAAGTTAAGTAAGGCATTTGTAATCGAAATGCAAGATTATATTCATTTCAAGGATATCGGAGTAGAAATGTCTCAGGATGTTATTGACAAACTGGGAGATACTATGAATGCTATGGATATCGATGGATAATTTTTTTATTCAGCAAATAATTCATCAAGAGTGTCATCCTCACGAGCAATATCTTCAGGTAGCCCATGTGCCTTGGCAAATGCATCATTCATCGATTGCATAGTTATTTCTTGTGTATGTTCTTCTGGTAATGGTGTTCTGGGTTCTTCATTTTTTTTCTGTTTCATTATTTTTATTTGCTCATCAATACTAATTCCAAGTTTGGCACGTCTATCCGCACTTTCTTTAACTGTATTACTTAGATCTTCCATAAATGATATATTCTTTACGCCAGCCATAGCTTTATGTCCTATAGTTTTTGCCTTTTGTTGCAATTCATCAATACTAAGTTTTGGAGGTATAGGCGTCTCCGCGGTTGGATGAACATCTAAGCTAGCATTATTAGTGGATATCTCATCCACGTTTGCAATGCCCTTCATGATTTCTATTGTATCTCCAGATACTTGTGGATTATGTTTGGTTATTTCTTTTACTACATCTCCGGCGATTGTAGCGCTAACAACTTCCATGTCTTCCTTTGCAATTTTAGGTTCATCATTGATAACGATCATGGCATTCTTGAGAGAAGTCACTATCTTTGGTATGACATCTTTATTTATAGATTTCTTATACCCAACAATCAACATATAAAACATTATGGATGGAATTATCCATAATGTGCATACGATTACGCTATTTATTATTTTCTGAGTTTTATTAGCAGGGGTTAGAGATACCATAATAACTATCGTTAGTATTAATGCTATTACAACTAATAGAGCTACTCCATTGCGCTTATGGTTTAATCCAAGTTTATCTAACATTATGTGTATATTCGATGATATATATTTACACGAATGTTATTTCTTTCGATTCTATCTCTTGTAGTTTATCATATGCCTTAGCGCGTGCAAGGGCGTCTAACATAATTGCTTTTCGTTCAAATGATTCATTTACATTGGATGGATTAATCGGTTTAGATGATTTATTTAATTCAAGTGCTATTTGCTTATTCACGGCATCAGTATCATCAGATGTTTGTGGATTTTTACCCATTGTATGATTTATAGTTTCTCGTATGATGGAGTTTTGTATAATACGTAATTCTTCAGGAGAATATTTTTTATTAGTTGCCATTGCTTGAATCGTAGCAGTTGTCGCAATTGTTATCTTCGGAATAATATCCGTATTGATTACATTTTTATAATTGAGAATAAGCATATAATACATCGATGATGGAATTAGCCATAGAGCACATATCACAATGCCATATATTATATACTCATTATGCGTAGTGGGTTTAACTACCAACAATATTATCATAGTAAGGATAACTGCAATCATTACAATTGCCGCAATTCCATTTCGTCTGTGATATAAAAATGATGAAGTAGCCATTGTATCTATATTCGATGATATATTAAACGATATAACAAATGATTATACACTTAACATGCGTGAAATGGATATGTCGGAACTTATAATAGCTATAGTTTAGCTATGTTACTATTGTGTATTGTATGGGCAAAATGTCATTGATATTTAAAATTTTTTTGTGGATTAAAACATAACATGAGTTCAATAGACGATTCTACTGAGAGCCCAAAGAATATTCCAGAAACTTTCGAAGAGTTCTTCGAGATAAATAAAATTCAAGATCCATCTAATCCAATCTATGAAATTCAAGACAAAGCAATATATTGGGCGATGCATTCTACATATACATATAATGATGAAGAGACTCTTTTGATGCTGTTCATACTAGATATGAATAAATTTAATTATAAAATAAAACTATCAGATACGATAAGCTGGTCGAATGACTTAATAGATAAAATCCCAATCAATGCATCAGAAGCATTTAGGGTATATATCTATTATATAATACATCAATGTTACAAGAAATTTATAAGTATGGTTAGTGATAACGAATTGAAAAAACGATTATCGAATAATTTGGAGATAATTATGTTATTAAATCCAGAAGTTACTTATGATTCTGCATTATATGCGAGCAAATCATTTATTGATACGCTCGGAAATAAGTTGAACTCATTCATTGATATTATGATTGAACCATTAAAACTAGATAATTTTACTGAAAATGAATTAATTAATGATATGTTAATTAAAAAGAATGTCTTTTATAATAATGCGAGTAATGTATTAAAATCACAGTTTAATACAATCTTACCTGAATATATCGATTCAAATGTAACTACGTATACAGCTGGTAGCATCAATTCATCCAGAAGTATAAAAGGCGGTATGCTACAAACTAAACCTATAAAATTCACAAAGAATTATATTTATAAAACATATGGAATGGACTCGCATGTAAATAATTCTAAGAAAATATCATTAAGAAGTTTCTTAGATATTAACTTGCCAATAAGAATAAATATACCACAAAAAATAGATGATCAAATATTTTCAAATGTATGGTTTACATCAAATGAAGAAGAAGCGAGAGCAGAAGATGTACGAGCGGAAGGATTCGAACATATTATGGAGAATACATTCATAAATATGGATGGTGAGATGGTCCCATTCATTAAATATATAATTTCCTTAAATTCATATTCACGTATTATTAGTGAAGATATTTATAAATGGGCAGAAAGTGCTATGGATAGTATTATAGAAATGCAATTCAAGCGATATCCTGAATTTATCTATACTGGATATATTACAATAAATGGATATTATAAACGATTTATAGATAGAGTTTCAAAGAAATTCTTATCTTTACGTAGTGGCAAACCCTATTCTAATATGTCGGATGAAGATATTAAAAAGCACAATAGATATATTGCACTTTTACTTACTAATTTGCAAGCAGGGCATGAACTATTTATACAAAACTATGGGAAACATATAGAACAATTTTCAACAAAATATGCTCAATCACTGATACAAAAATTGAAATTTAAGAAATCTAATAAACTTCCAGAATTACAAAAATCAGATGGCATAGCAAGTCTTGATACTAAGATCATAAAATTATTCAAATCTAAGATTAAAGTTATCAAAAAGGATGTAGGTATAATTAATAAATTATTTAAATCTAAAGATAATAAGATATATCTTGATTCAAGCACACAGAAAGATGACGAGGAGATGGCATCGAGAAAAGAATTAGTTCAGAAGATAGAAATAGATACTGATCATCAAGATGATGAAATATACGCAATTCCTATAGAGACGATTAATAGAATGACGTATAAGCCAGAGGATCCAAGAATCCAAACAACAATGGTTCGAAAGTATAATGCAGAGAGTCAGATGGATGAAGATGTGGAAAAAACTCCAGAAGAACGTCTAAGACAATCGCAACAGGAATGGGATGAACGATTTGAACAAGCGTATCAAGACTATATTAGTCGTAAGCAGGAGTCAGATTACTTTACTCATATAGCAGAACCGCGAGAGATATTCCGTATGCGATTCGAAGCAAATAATCCTCGACCCCAGTAATCATTGGATGTATTATATTTCATTTTTTTTGTATACAATACAATATAACCAATGCAGTGGTGTCCTATAGTAATCGCTTGTCTGATCTTGTTTATTATTGTAATACTAATAGAGATCAACATAAACAAGGATGCATTTACATGTAGTCCATCTGTTCCATTAACAACGGTGCAAGGAACTATTCAAGCGCCAACTCCAGCGCCTGCTCCAGCAGCTACGGCTCCAGCACCGGCACCTGCACCCGCGCCAGTATTAACTCCGACCTATACATACAAATTGAATACAGGAGCTGCATCTGGTGGTCCTGTTTACATTCAACCGACATCTACTAGTTATGGATTGCGATTTGTCAGGGGAAATCTATCTATAATCAATAAGGATGGAACGACTAAATGGGATTCTAAAACATATTCAGCTACTCGTTCGAACTGTGCTCTTAGTATGCAAGGCGATGGAAACTTTGTTATATATGATACATATGATTCGACTAATAGCGTTCCATTATGGGCAGCAAATGCTACTCCTAGCAAAACGGCAATGATGCGATTCGACGAACTTAATGGAGTTATTGAAATAGTGGATACTACTAATTCTAATGTGCTTGTGAGAGTTCCAGACTATGTTGTTCAAAAGGGAATGGATATCGCTGGTAATGATATAACTCATGTCGATAGTTCGTCTATAGATGATCTTAAACAAAAATGTATGGCAACTACAGGATGCGTTGCCTTTAACTCAGGCGGATATCTTAAATCGAATGCAACTCAAACCGTGGTTAATACTAGTCAAGATTTATATATAGCCAAATGGGGAGTGCTTCCTCAGTATAATAATATAATGAACATACCAGTAAAGTCAGGAATACTATCTGGTGGATCAAAGGGAGATGTTTATCTTGATGTAAATGGTGGAATAATGAAATTAGCAATAATGGGTGGATCATTCAAAATTATATTCAACAACAATATCGTGTGGTATACAAAGACTACCACCGCCGACCATTTAGATATGCAAGCTGATGGAAACTTAGTTTTGTATGATGCAAATAATAAGGGAATATGGGCAAGCAATACAGCTAGATTCGGAATTCCATTAGCACTCAGACTTGATGGTAATAGAGGATATATGCAACTGATTGTCGCTGATGGTGAAGGAGTAGTTGATGAATATCCAAAATCTCCTAATTTAACTACTCATCAAGCTACCCTTGGTATTAAAGATGATAAAATTCCTATTCCATCAATAAATAGTCCATTTAAAGTAACTGCAAAGAACGGAGGCGCATCATTTGTTGTAGATAAGGGAAATATCGCATGTTTAGATAAGTATGGAGATGTATTCTTTACATCAACTAATACTGACTTTGGGTCTAATCCATGGCATTTGGATATGCAAATGGATGGAAGTCTTATAATGTATGTGGGAACGGATAATAAACCAGTATGGTATATGGATGCTAAGGGAAATTATAATGCTCAGGCATACTATAATTTAACAAATGGAGCACTGGAACTTTACACATGGAGCGGAGCATTAATTACAAGAGTTGGAGGATTCTGCGTGCCAACTGGTGATTATACAGCAATTCCAGATACTGATGCTGGCGGTAATGATATAGTGCTAGCAACGGGAAGTATAGATGATATGAAGAATCAATGCAATCAATTATTGGATTGCGTAGGATTTAATAGTAGTGGATACCTGAAGAAGGATATTAGCAAAACAGCTCCATATACAGGCATTACACTATATAGTAAACAATTCATAACACATTATCCATATAAGAAATATACCGATTCAGACTCCAATGGTAATGATATTAAACAAGTATCCAGTACTAGTATAAATGACGTGCGTAGACAATGTGATTTGGATCCTAATTGCGTGGCATTCAATTATGTAGCAAAAGACAATATTGGCTATTTGAAGAAAGCCATGGCATCATCTATAGTTCCATTATCAGGTGTTAATCTTTACGTAAAGGATAAAGATTTCTAAATGATGATAGAGTCTATGCTGACAAAAAATATACAACACTAATTTTTTATGCCATATATTCGCATGTGTTTTATATATCCCACGATGCCTCTTAGTCCAGGAAATATAAATTTATATAATGCCCAATCAATCATACCAGTAGTTTTGGCATGTGAATTTATTCTTGGATAAGATAATCCAGCTGTGTGCGATACTAACATATTTTTTATCTCTACCATGTCTCCTTGCATACGCATATGCATTTGGTAAAGATCATGTATATCACGTTGCAAAATATTTATACTTGCATCTATATTACGCAAAGCATTCGATATATATGCTATATCATTTGTATACATATCCATTTCATTGGGAGCTGAAGAGTTGTAGTAACTCATTATATTGATATGTCGTATAATTAAAGCATGACCAATAATATATACGCATAATGTCTATAAATTCTGTTTTGCCAATTAATCTGGAGAATGCATACTCATCGTATTATACAAGCTCTATTGATATAGATGTATATGTAAGAAATGGAGATGATTGCGTATATATATCGAAAAATGGTATTGATAGTATGATCAGCCATATTAGTAATATCGTATCAAATATTAATTCACACATGCGATGCATTGATAATAATGCTATAAAGCAATATCTAATATCATTGAAAGAAATTGCGGTGGAGCTTATAAGCAACCCATTACTTAAGTACGAAATAGATGATTTCTATGAATGTGTATTGACAGAACAATTACAAATACTTAGAACTGTTAAGTTTGTTCCAATATATGAACTTGACATTGCGCATGTTGGAATACATATGCATCGAAATATCGATTATTTGACACATCATGATATAATGATAGCTAATCTGCAGTCCAGTAAAAAAATAAAGAAGGAACAGATGCAAATCGAAGATAACGATATCATACAAAGACGAAGAGAATGCGTTTTACAGTTCGTTCATCCAGTTGGATTTATTGACAATAATGGAAATTACATATACGATAACATATCTAGAAATATGAAGATAAAAGAATCTATATTACAAATCGCGAGAGTGTTCAGACTAAGGTATAAGGCAAATAATCACATACGTATTCTTGATAAGACAGAATATGATTACGAAATGATGAAACAAAGTAAGGAAATATTGCACGGAGAACTAAGATTATACTACAAGATATTTGGCAAGATTCTTACATTTAAATATGCGATTCCATATGCAATACAGGTAAATACACATAGCATAAAATCAATTAGATAATTAAATATAGAATTTTTCATTCATTGACCATGATCCAATCTAAGAAGGCATTAATAATATAGTTTTAATGAATACAAACATAGAGTATCAGCATATCGAGTATTTGGACGTTCGTCATATACCAAGATATCATTATAGACAAATCCGTGATTTAGAGAATGATGTATGCAATAATGGATGGAGTATGGATTTAATATTGGAAATATGTAGAAACCCCAATGCGATATCATTGATAGAAAAGTATTTTTTCGAATTAAATGATAACCCTCATAGACATACATTGAGTAATGCACAGCATCATTTGTTGATCGAAGAGATAAACAAAAATCAAGGAGCGGTTGAGTTTTTGCGCAATCACCAAGAAATGATAGACATATGCGCATTGGCAGCAAATCCAAATGCTATGGATCTTATCTGTTCATTGATCAAGTTTGATAGTAAATCATTAGCACGATGGCATGATAATGATTTTATAGAAATGAGAAGATTCTCAAATAATCTATCTAATAATCCGAGCGCGATACACGTATTATCAAAAAATCCATTTACAATAAATAAACGTGCAATATGTTATAATAATGGAGAATGTATTATGGATGTAATTATTCAATTGATCGATAACCTTAGTAAAGATGATATATACATATTACTAAATCATAACAAACATGCTTTGCGTGCATTTGGAAAAATTATAGATCTTTCGTATATATTCGATGGAAGCAAGCCAGATAATCTAACATATGATTATGCGGAAATAGAATTATCTCGATTGGAACTAAATGCATCTATTAAATATCATCCACGATTCGTAAAAGAATGGGCACAGATGCTGTTGGATGAATAATAGATTACTTATATATCCAATAAAATATGATGATAGCTATTAACTTCTATCTACTAATATAACATAATGGTACATAACAGTTATAATTTAAGTAGAAGAAGGTGCAATATGTGCTTAGTCCCCTTAAGATAACACTTTTAGTATTAATGATACTTGAAATAATTGTAGTTATTGTTGGAATCATTCTATACAATAAAAACAAGGGAAAACACTTTGATGCTCTAATCATAGTTTCAGGTATAGTATTATTTGCTACTGCAACGCTTAAAGGACTTTATGGTTATGAAGCTAATCATCTTCGTGTGAATGAGTTTAATCATAGAACTCCAATGCATTTCTTTAGTATTAAGATAGGCAAATTTACTCCAAATGAGAAAGTGGAAATAGAAAATAGAAAACAATTAAATCGAATGCTATAATATAAATGATTCCAGATCAGATATCTAAATCGGTTAGTGATGATACATTGGTATATAAACATCATAATGTCTTCACACATATGATATGTGTTATGATTAGAGTCATCATTGGTCTTGCGTTGATGAGCAATCAATTATCGAAAAAAACTCGTAATACAATTGTAATTATACTGATCATAATCATGATCATATTCGCATTTAAGTATGCAATAGAACTACATAGAGGAAGAACGTATTGGAAGAATTATCCACGCTATATAATTTCGGCATCAGTAGTTTCATATCTTGCATTGAATGGATCAGAACAATTTGCAGGATTACTATTAATTGTAGATGCACTCATGGGTATGGATAGCAGACACTCCGCTGCAGTGGCTACAAAGATTTGTAACTCGTAACTACAATTCTGATATTTACAGAATTTAATATATAAATAATGGCTGATCAATTAAGTAAGTTCGTTACACAATTATCGGATAATAATAAATCATTGCAAAATGCGATTAATTTATATTTAGAGAAATCTCAAATGATGCTGGATACAGCAGTTAAATTTATGGATAATTGCAAGGATGATACAAAGACAGATGTAATTTGCGAAGAAAAAGAAGAATCAGAAGTAGAGAAGACTAGTGAAGTGGCGGAAGAAAAAAAGAAGGAGAATAAGGAACTAAAAACAGCAAAAGATCAATGTATTGATTATGCACAGAATTTATATGAATGTGATTTATCAAATAAGGAAGAAGCTGGAGAAGAACCAGAAGTTCCATATAATGAGATACTCAGAAAATCTATAGCACACAGTCTAGAAATGAAAACTAAAGGTGAATTTATTATTCCATTTACAGAAATATTGGAACCAGAGAAAAATGAAAAGAAAATGAAAACATCAGAAATTTCATATAACGAGAAACTCTCAGAATCTATATCACAAGATTTAAAAGATAAGAAGAAATATGAAGAAATATTGAAGAAATTATCAGAGAAGCGAGATGCGATGTATAAGGAAAAAATGCGAGAACTTATAACCAAAGGATTGGAAAAACATAACGATTGTTATAAATGCAAGATTTGCAAATTTTATGGATTACATTGCAATTTAGATGAAGATAGATTTGATCAGTATAAGGATAAATTATCTATGAATCCTAAAAATACATCTGAACCAGATAAATCTAAGATAGTATCTATAGATGATATTATTAAACAAGTTATAGATACATATGTAACTAAGGATATTATTTTAGATTAAACAGAAGCATAGTAGATAACTATAAATCATAAACAAAAAAATTTAATGACTCTCGTCATACTTCGTCGCAGTTGGATATCCAACTTACGCACTCTTGCGCGTGGGGACTGAAGTCATCGACGTAGAAACAATCCACTGTTTCTTGGAGTCATTGGTATTTTTTTTGTTGGACGAGCGTTTCTTAGTCTCGTTGGGATTTTTTTTGTTGGATGAGCGTTTCTTAGTCTCGTTGGGATTTGCCTTGTTGGATGAACTCTTCTTGGAGTCATTGTTTTTTTTGTTAGATGAACTCTTCTTGGCTTCGTTGGGATTTGATTTTTTGGATGAGTTCTTCTTGTCCTCATTTGGATTTGCCTTTCTCGATGAACGCCTCTTTGATCTACCTCCTCTTCTGCGAGGATTTGTTTGTTCCCTCTTTTTTGGAATAATTATCCAATCACCCTCTTCGTCATGATCATCAGTTTGGGTAGAACTGCTAATGCATGCCGAGAATTGGCAAGTATCTCCGGATGCCTTTTCCAGAGATAACCCACTTCTACTATGGACGATTTGATTAAGCTTACGTAATTCCTCTCTAGAAACGGTTATTAATCCTAAACGGACCAATTCTCGTTTCTCCGCAGCTAAACCTCGTTCCAGCGTAGTAGGCATGTTTATATATCTTTTGATGATATGGTATTTTATGCTCAATTTCCAACAAAGGCTATTAATTCGAAATAGGCTTATTTCCGGTAAACTCCTACATATTGGGAGTCGTATCTTTGGGCATTTGAGGCATCATTAGTGAGTGGATTCATGGATACCGCATGCAATCCGCATTTATTGAATAGAATATCCCATTCGTAGTGATTATAGTAATTGTCATCTAATGAATTCGACTCATTAAAGATAGATCCATATATTCTATGCTGGATATCCACAAGCATGTTCAACTCATCTGACCAAACATCGTGCTCTACAATAACCACGATACCATTATCCTTTAACATACGCCTACATTCATTTATGAGAGCTAAAACATCCTTCGCGTGATGAAGAACCAATATAAGCGTTATACAATCGAACATACCATCTGGGTACGGAATATGGTATGGATCCAGTTTTATTTGTTTAAATGGAAACTGGCGTTTCTTGTGGTATGGACCCCATTTATCTATATCAGCACCAAATACCTCACAGCCAAGAATCTCCTGCATTTGCTTAGTCTTAACCCCACTACCAACGCCTATATCCAATAATTTCTTGGGATTGTTGGTTTGATAGATAACATCGCATATCTTGGTCATCCGATACATCTTCTCATGAAGCGTATCAGATTGGGTATAATGAGCCTTTAGCATACTCAGGATATCGCTATCCGGCTTATTGTGTTCAGCCATTGCCATGGCTATTTTTGACCACATTGGACCAACGAAAAAATTCAACATTTCATTCAGCCGATTGCGATTTACCACATTGGATTTGTAGATGGAAGAAATCTGCAAATCCGTGCCTGGGGATTTATATTTGCTAAATCTTTTGTTTAAGATGAATAGGGCGCTATTTATCTCTACTAATCGACGTTTAGGCAATATACCATCAGCGAATGTGGATTTGGATGATAGGTATTCCTTAAACTCGACTAGGGTAACCAAATGCCTTATATTAAGTCGATTGTATATACGAGCCGGAGTTGCATTTTTATCAGAGGCATTACCACCCTGTATTCGTATTTCGGATTTGATTATGCGGTTCATGATATATATTTAATTTGATATTATTAGCAAAACAGCATAAAGGGCGCAAAATTAAAAAATTGAGCATAAAATAGCAGGGTCGCAATTATAAGTATAAACAAGCAACAAACCAACAACCAACCAGCAATAATGGATTCATGCCAGATGACCATCAATAAGTCAGTCGAGAGCACCAACAATACTTTAAAGTTCGATGCAACCATTGAACAAGGCACTTTGCGCAAGGGATCTATGATCAAGTTGGGTAAGATGGAAGTTGGACGTGTAATGGAAATCGTGGTTGCTAACCAATTCAGCGTCGATGCCATTACAAGTGGATATCCTGTGAGATTGACGGTCGATTCAGATTTGTATATCGGAGATGAACTTTCACTTGCTCAGAAGCTTACCGCTTAATTTTTTGTCTTGAATTCTAACTCATACGTAAAACTGATGATAAGAGATATAATATAATCATGATGCGTGCACGCTTTCTGAGATATACTAAACCTATTATTGCTCGCATGAGCACATTATCGGTAGAACCAAATCATTATCAAAAGATGCTTCAAGTATCTGCAAATAGAAATAAACCAGATATCAAATATGTATGCTGTAATTTATTCGAATGCAGAAAAATGCTGAAAGAAATTGTAATGGATTCAGAAAAAAGAACATCTATACTCATAAATGAAATGGATAAACATTTAACTGATAATATTAAATCTATAGATAAACATTTAACTGATAATATTAAATCTATAGATAAACATTTAACTGATAATATTAAATCTATAGATAAACATTTAACTAATAATACTAAATGGATGACATTAGGATTAATCGCATTGGCAAGCATATGCGGAATCACTTCAGCATTCATAATTTATCATTTGGATAATATCGATATAAATTTATCAACCACAAAAGCTGATATGAATGAAATAAAAAAAGATACGAATGGGATAAAAGCTGATATAAAGGAAATAAAAGAGGACATGAATGAAATAAAAGCTGATATAAAGGAAATAAAAGAGGACATGAATGAAGTGAAAACTGACATAAAGGAAATATTATCAAGATTACCAAAATGATCCATCATTGGTTTTATTTTTTAAATTGACAAAATCGCATATAAGTATAACAATGTTGATTCTTCTACTAACCACATTTATTCTATTCAACACCATCGATGGATTATATACTACTACAAACACATTAAATGCATTAAACACTATGAATACATATAATAGGGATAATAATAACTATATTCATTATGAATGTATTAAATCATCATCTACAACAAAATATATCTTCTTCGCATCAAATGATACAGATAAAAATTATTATGCAATTAAAACACACTGGGTAGTTTTACATCATAAAAAAGTAAAAACCTCGTTATTAAATAATGGAGTGCATGTATTCGATGATAATCCATCTGATAAATGTAATTGGTTAATTAACAGAGATTATGACTGGGATCATGATACTGTGCTTACAAAAAATAATGCCACTGCTGAAATGAATCAAGTTGCATACTTTGCAACCAAACAATCATGTGCCATAGAATGGTTCTTGATATTTTCATGGACAATTCCTATTGGTATTGCGTTGATTGTGGTTGCAATGATGGCACTTATATATTATATTAAATATGAAAGTAATATATTCGATACGTATCGATCCATGGTGTAATTATGGATTATTTTTTTTGAGTATCATTTACCTACGATTGTAGCAACTGGTATATTAATTCTTGATTACATCCTATGTAAATATGCGCATTTATATACATTGAAACTGTGTTTAAATTGATACTTAGTTATATAATATACAAGAACACAACATTCTTAGTAATTCTAAAGCTTTCGCAAGAATGAGCGCTAACATTCAGAAGTTCATTAAGCAATGCATTGCCATTGGTGCTAATGTGGAAACCAAATCCACGGCTATTGCCAATGCGTATAAGACATTCAATGGATCGACTGAAGGTAAGCTCAAGATGTTCAAGGCTTTGGAAGCAATCGAAGGCGTTTCGCGTGCTAAGTGCATGTTCATTGGAATCAAACTATCCAATGAATGTGTCAATGCGCCAGTCAAGAAAGAAGAGTCAGCTCCAAGTTTAACCGCGTATCAACGCGCTAAGCTTGAACTCAAGCAAAAAGAAATTGAAATGCAGAAGGAACTGCAGAAAGAAGGTCAAGAAAGCATGAAAGAACAGAATATGGAAATTGAGAAGATGAGAATTGATGCGCAGAAGGAAATGCTTGAGACGAAGGAACGATACCAAAAGGAAATTAAGCAAATGGAAATCGATTCAATGGAAAAGGAGAAGCATCTAGATCGAGAATTCATCAAGGAAGAAAACAACAAATACAGAGTCATGTATGTATCAACGCATTTCAACAAATACACCGATTTGAAAATATATGGAAATCCAACTACGCAATTCATCTCAGATCACAGCGCGCGAGATGTTCTTGCATTCACAGGATATAGAAATGGCGTTGATATTACCACTGAGATGTTTAACACGATGGAAGAGAACATCAAACAATTTGCAGAACCAGTTGCAGTCATTGAAGATGATCAAACAAAACAAATTTCAGCCATCAATGTGAATAACATTAAAAATCTTATCCCAGTATCTGAATCGATGGAGAAACCGATGTCAGATTTTGTAGATAAGGTTGAATCATTGAAACAGGCATCGAAGAGTGATTACAGATATCAAGTCAATGAAGTTGATCTGAAGGTGAAATTGCAAGATCAATGCAAATATAAATCCCGTAAGGAAAAGCAAAAATACGTAAAGGCGCGCAACAATATTAAGTATGATGATGGACGCATTATCATTAATTGTTATTGTTGCGATAAAGAAATTGAGCTGAATAGCTCTTCATGCCATCGTTGTCATGACATCCCGCAATCGAAAGGAGGAGATTGGAGCACCGACAACATATTCTTATGTTGTTCAGATTGTAATAATGATATGACAGATGAACTAACAGTAATTGAATACACAGCAAATCTATTCGATAAAAAAATCATGCATAGACTAAACTAACAAAAACAAATAAAACAATAAAAGGTTTATATAACTCGAAAATGCTAATTAACTATTATCATCGAAATCACAGTAGATGAGCCGACGGTCAGCGAACGATCGTACAGGTATTACCCCAACAACGCATTCTCGTATTATATAGATCAACCATAAAAATATTGCATATACAAAAACAA